>Ga0209208_10000629_pt1 | contig 46624 bp, 31 predicted proteins | sample S1TSphfallax_3_FD_187694 | JGI IMG/M metagenome (GOLD analysis project Ga0209208, IMG submission 187694) | Host-associated microbial communities from peat moss isolated from Minnesota, USA - S1T2_Fd - Sphagnum fallax MG (SPAdes) (version 2) | ecosystem: Host-associated > Plants > Peat moss >...
GCCTCTTCCTCATCAGTGAGCTCATCCTCTGAAGTACCATATACTTCCTTAATTACTCTTCTAACCAGAACTCTGTGATGCCTCTCTATTACTAGCTGGCAGTCCCCATAAGCATAGAGTTGAGCTAAATAATTGGGTAAAGAACACAACTTCTTAGGCCCCAATGTTCTAACCTCATCCTGTATCACTTTGTGCATGATGAAAGCCCAATTGATCTCCCTTTCTCCTGACCACGAAGCTATGACAGTATTGGCCCACTTTACTGGTATATAACTAAGCTTTCTGGGATGGAGAATTGGTATCAAAAAATGAAAGAGCATCATCAGCTCGGGATCCTTGCACTGTGAGATCTTGTAATCATGTGAGACTACTCTATCCTATGCAAAATACCTCTCAGACAAAGGATCCTTCTGTGACAAAAATCCATGCCCCTCCAAAGGTAATTGAAATGAATCTCCTACAAATTCCAAGTCCCATTCAGCTGGTTTACCTTTCACTGTTGCAGAAAATCTTGGATCTATTCTCCCGTTGTAGAAATCAAGGTAAGTGCCATCCTGTATGTCCCAAGGAATCAAATACAGATGCTCTAGTTTCATCCTTCTCAAAATCTCTCTCAATATGCTCTGTAGTTCCCTAGTAGTCGGATACTGCATTGACAAGGATGAAGGTATGGCCTCCAAATCTTTGGCCATAACTGAAATCTCTGAACGCAAAAAGGTTTCAAAACCCTAAACCCAAAAATCTCGTGAACTACTGTTAACCCTAACTGAATTCCTAGACCTCCTTCGCATCTTTGCCAACCCTCTCGTTCCTCCTGAGCTCTCTCCCGAAGAAATCGCGAATGCTAAAGGGATCTTGACACAATGGAACTGTTCACAAGAATTTCAGCTTTTATAGTTTTACAAGTAGGCCCTCTGGGAACTTTGTACTACTGTCCTTTGCACTACCGCATGTACTACCTCAATGTCACCGAGATTTTTTGCGACTTAAAAAAGTCCGTGATAAATCAGATGACATTGCGAAACCTTTTGCAAAGCTGCCTTCTCCAGTAACCCTTTCACTAATTTGCGAATAACGCACATCGCAACTTGTAATACATCCACCACCGGAAAGTTTTGTAAAAATTTGTGATGAGGTTTGCGATACATATTCAAACACAAAATGCGAGGCGCCAAATAACGCAAACTTGCGATTTCTTGTGACTCTCAAAGTTTTTAGCGATACGTTTTGTATTGTAAAATGTGCGATGTTTTGAGTATGATAAAACATTGCGAAGTGTGGAATATCGCTAGGGTGGACGGAGACTGAGCGGGTCGCAAAGTTTTCTTTGTGGTATGTGTCGCAAAAGTGTTGCGATGATTGTAAAGTACATTATAAATTAGCAATGGGTGGTGCACCACAAGGTGCAATGCGTGTCACATTGCAAATATGGCAGGTTGTTTTTGCTTCGCAAATCCTTCAAGTTTTTTGTTTGGCCTTTCGCAAAAAGGCACAATATGTAGTAGTGACTTGCAAGGAGAAAGAATGTCTTCCAAGCATTTGGATAGTGGAATATGATGAATAAGGTGCACTATAATCATGCATATTTTGTGATCTGTTCTGACTGGATGTGCAAGTCTCTATGCTCCATCCATCAGGTGCAATGCAATGATATATGATGGACGAGTGCATTTGCAGAAAATTGTACATGGTGAAGTTGTAAGAGGCATTGGACTTGCATCAATTTGCACAAAAGGTATGAGATGACCTTGCAAGTTGGTTTTGCTATGAGCTGGTTTCACATGTGTGAAACATCTGGAATGGAACTAGGCTACTGTAATTCTGGGACATTTTCCAGTTTAGATGATCAAGTGCTTGTGCAGGATTTGCCTTGTAACTGAAATTGCATATAATTCTCATCACTTAGACTCATGGCACATGCTTGCTGGTGGTGCAGGTGCTTGAGATTAATCTAACTTGCCAAATCAAGAGTGCCAGACTACAGCATTCTCATTGTCCTTTCTCACATTTGCAATCTAGCAAAGAAGCAAATTGATAATAAGGGCATTGATCTGCTTCTAGCTGTTTGGTAGACAGCAATGGCTCACTATATGGTAAGCTTCCCATAGCCTCAAAAAATTTCAGTGAAAAGTATTTATTGTACATTAGTAAGATGCCTAATGTGTGATGTCACCTTTCAATGCATCGGATGTAGGTGAGTCTCTCCCTTCATATCAACCTCACAGATGATGATTCCATGGTATTAGTCAGTTCGGTGCCATGGACACATGTTGGGGGCTGGAATACAGTTTTGGTTGATGCACTCTCTAGAAGGACCCCTCTAGCTACCGCATCATCTTTGCTGCAGATGTCATACACCCACATCTAGGAGAGGAGACAATTGTTGTGGTAAAGATGAGACCACTTCGCACCAAAGTCCCTGTGACACAACTGCCTCTTTTTTCGCAAGGCCCGCTAAATATCAAATTTCTGTAGGCAATTCTCGAGATAGGTTTGCCCAAATAGTTGCATCACAGGACTGGCCTGATGCATATAATCAGGTCATAAATTATGTTGGTAGCGACATAATAATGAAAATCTTGTCATAACCGAACCATAGGTGTTTAATTTGCTGACAATATGAAATAAAATGTACATGATGGCATCACAAAACCGAAAATGTTTTTTGAAAGATGTGAAATTAACAAGAGTGGATGGTGTCGAAACAAAATTATAAATGTCATGCATAATTGATAATACTTTGTAGGAAAAAAATCAGTAATCTTTTGCAAAACTGATGTTGAATTCAGATTCACAATCACGAGATGAGTCCAGGTTGTTATGAGTTGGAGGTTCAAGGGCTTGGTTACAATCCATGAGAGGCTAGGAACAATAAAGTGCTAAATCAGATCCAAGTATCTGATGAGAGATGTAACTAGCCGCCATCGCTCAGTCGTGGCTCCGGTGTGGTGATAAGTTCCTGCCCCACTTTATAGAAATGAAACGTAGCATGACCATGGAAAAGGTGATTCCATAAGACAAGGGGATTGGAGTCTGGACAAAGGATGGGAAGCAGGGATCTAACTGAGTCTTAATGACTTTAGGACTTAGTGCGTAAAAACTTAACCAGCTATATTTTCTCTTTGTATTTGAAGGCACCTCACACTTGATATAATCTTTTTCCCAGCACTTCAAGCATTTTACTTGTACTATTCATTTCCTCCTTACTCACATTCATACCTGTGGTTTTGTTTTCGTTTTTTTAGAAAATTTAGTTTACAGTTTTGTGCTTCGGAAAGATTGGCGATTTTTAGAAAACATTTCGCATTTTTTTTCGAACTTTTTTACGTTCAAAAAACGAGAAGATCCAAAAACTTTTTTTTTGTCGCCAAGTGACGGAAATTCCCTTCGAAAAACGTCTTGTGACGTTCTGCATGATAACCAACACGTTCAAAATTTCCTACTTACTTCGCTGATCACTCAAGAAAGGGGAGGCGGCGAGCAATTGGCCAAATGGCCTCTATCAAGGGCGCCCTTTTTACTAGGTATTTAACACAATGGCCCTTAATCTCGGCCCTTCCTTACAAATGGAGAAGAGTGGGAAATACAACAACGAAGCCCCATAGTTATAGCAGACCGTGGTGAGCTAGGTTCAAGGAGCAGCTCATGAATAAGGACATTTTTCCATTAGGATTCTGTGATCACGGCAACTTTCCATCAAGTTTTTTCAATTAGATGTGCTCACAGTCGTCCGACAGCTCTACCAGCCAAACATTGACGAATTGCAGGAGCTGTGAGAGCTATTTATCACTCACCGTGCAGCGACATATTTCCCTTTATTCATGGGAACAGGTGTTCCCAGAGTTCCTAAAATGATTAATTCCGTATTTTCCAAGACATCTGCAGCTCCCCAGTGGAAAGCGACTGGCCTTTCAACGAGAACAAGGTCCTATGTCAGTGGCTTTCCATTTCGTTGTTGGGATTGCAGCACAGTACTGTGTGTAACTGTGATCAGAGCCGCCTAATGGAAAGAGACCCTAAGGAGAGTATATCCCCAGACCTGCAATGAGGAAGTCATCAGCTAGAGATTCAAATAAATCACACACTACTGCAAGGGTTAAACTTTGCATCTACAAGGCAACAAGGCGGATCGTTGAACAACTTAGATATTCAACCACACATATATAATATATATTTTATTATCATCTCTCGATTGTGGAGCTGCTTACAACAACAATAATATATAGACGAGTTCAACACAACACTTGTTCGATCCTGACACTTGCCAAGTCCTCTACTGTGTCACTATCAGACTTTTCTCGAGTTGACGTACCGCCGGTACTGTTGTCCCAAAATCTTTACTAACTGATATTTAACTATTTGGACGAACACCACCTTCTTGCAACATTCAACAAGTAAAACAACTTATATTATGCGAAGGTGTAAAACACCAGAGGACAACCAACGCAAGAATGAATGATTGAAACTATCACATTTAGGTGATGTTGATGGTGACCCCGTGCAGGTTACCGCCGTCGGCAAGGTAGTACTTAACGTTGATAGCTGTACCCGAGGGCAACACACCACTTACGGTCTCATGGTGCTCGTTCTTCCTTCTGTTTTGAGGGGTGCCAGCTTTGTAGTAGTTCTGGTGAATTAACGCGCCGGTGAGTTCAGCATTTCCGACGATCAAATCGCACCAGCTGTAGGGTCTGACGGAGTCGACGCCGAGAGCAACCAAGAAGAATTCGGGCTTAGAGCCCTCACTCATGAAGCGCAGGATGCCAGAGACGTCGGTGCCAGTCATAGTCAGGGTATGGCGAGTGGCGTCCTGCTCGCTCCAGGTTCCGTCGATCCAGGTGGTCTTCTCCACGATGCTGAAGTCGGGAGCGAGTCCGCTCTGGACGACGGTCACACGGATGCTGGGGGTACCCGGAATCCCGTCGACAGACGAGTCACTCCTTTTAAGCTCAACAGCCGCTGATTTCGAGGAAGCCATATGGAAAATTCTGTGAAAAACAACGGATCGCCTGTGTGCTACAAGGGAGGCAGACGCGGAGAGCGGAGTTCGCCGATTTCGGAAATCTACGTGGGAGTGAGACGCAGAGGGCAGGACGCGCTGAGTGATGAGAGCTGAGAATGGAGAAAACCGTTGGCGGGAGCGCAAATATATAGGCCCCGGGGAAGGAACGAATGACAGATCGGAATGGGTGGAAAATTCATTCTCCGGATGAATCTAGGATGAATTCATAAGCACGCGTTTTTCTTGTTTCATATTCGATCAGCAGTGCATCCCGCGTGGCCGATCATGGGATCAGAGCAAGTACCGTTTTATTCTACCGATTTTGTTTTGTACCACACCGGATGCATCCGCCTTGGCTCATGGGATCAGAGTCATCATCAGACCAAGCGTAATAATTTGCATGTTTTGTTTTCATTGGTTTGTATGGTCTGCTTTGTGCAGTGTGTACATGTGGTACTTAATGTGAAGTATAAACCATATTATTGAAGTCTGAAGCTTGGATTTATAGAAAGGGGCATTGGGTGTCCAATTTCATTTTACTTACGCCTTCATGCCCTTAGTTGTCTTCTGTTCAATTTTGTCAAGGATGATAAGATGTTTTGTTTTCCTAGGTTCTCATTGGTACTCCAACACTTTGGTTAGGTAGCGGGTCTGTTCAAATTAATCTCAATTAACTATCAGATGTCACTGTAAGATGCTCACTATTCAGATGTCAACATTTGCTAGTTAACCAATCTGAATTTCATTAACTCATATCATGATGGTTAAATGAAAAAAAAAAATCAAAACAACATTTGAACCCAACCTATTATTTGGGTAGATATGTGATTTGTTAGTATTTGAACATCTAATGGGGTCCATGAATTTCATTTTTAATTTGCCATTACTTGGCAATACTAGGTCTTTAAAACTCAAGACACAATGGCAGTGCACATATGTCACTCATGTTTATATGAAACAATATATGTGAATATAATATATCTTAATACATGCTTGGGCTATAGATATATTTTTGAAGTTATTAAATAGATTTGTTGTTTTTAAGGTTGTCCAGTTGGATTATGGTCTTGAACTAAATGGAACAATTTCAAATTAAACAAGAATTTGGAGGTTTTCATTGATTTAATATTGAACTTTTAATAATGGTCAATTTGCATGTGAAATTCAGTTCAAGCATTTGATACATTTTCCCTTGAATAAACAAACAATTGCAAAAGAGCTGGTAGTAGAAATAAAGGACTTACAGACTTGGGATCATGTCACAAAAGATGCATAGACTGAGACTGAGACTTTGCTTATGATGTTTATTCAAATGCTTATTATTTGTAATACTTACATTGTTTAGAAGATGGGTCTAACCCAATTTGCTTGGGAAGTTAGGTGCTTATTATATGTGGTACTAAATATGGTATTAACTTGATTAATTCCTAGATTACTTAATATGTTCATTTAGAGTGTTTATTCAAATGATTATAGTGACTTGGATATGTGCTTACTATGGTACTTATTATGGTGAATAGTTAGCACTCACATACAAGTTAGAACTCCTTTGGTTAATCCAAGCTCATAATGTGTAGTTACTGATGTGTTTATTGAAGTTCAAATGGCAAATATATTGCCCATGATGTTCAAGCTAATCACTTGCTACTAAATGCATATAACCATTGAATGGTCTAATGCACCAATATATGTTGGAATATCAAAGAATCTACCAAAGAATATACATGCACAATATAAATAATTTCATATTTCCACAAAAACCTCCATGTAAGTTTGCAAATAAAGATAGGACTTGGATTTACATGAAGCTGCATGTGCAATGTTGCCAAAGTTGTGTATTCACATAGCCTACTTAAACAATTACAACTTGGATTAACCTCACAAAGTTTTCTTTATGCGAGTAATCCCAGTTGGTTTTAACGTGTCTTCCTTCATCTATGCCCTAGTGGATATTTTTTTCTTTGACAAAGCCACATACATTCATAGAAGCCTTCTTCCTAATTGGTGAACCTTGACCATGAGAGGAACCTTTTTGTTTCTGAAATGAATTCTCGACTTTTTGCCCAAAATCCTCTTCTATAGTACACAAATTGCCCTTAACAACAGTGTTCACTGATGTCCAACATAACATTCTATGGGTCTGTGTTGTCAAGCTTTCCAACAGAAGAAGCCAGTGATAAGGACTTTGGAATCCAAACACAATTACAACGATTATTAATCACATAGCAACATAAGCTTCAAGGAAAAACATCAAATAGGACTTTTGCATGTAACATACAACTAAATGGGCCTCATTCAATTTTGGGATTAATTCATGACATGCACCAATAAGCTCTTTGGTCATGAATATGGAAATTGGTATTATGTAGTTGCCTACATTCTTCACGTTCTTCAATGGGGATTCAACCTTTTCATGAAATTTGGGAGAAGAGGAAGTGTACTATTTTTAAGTCCTGCATTGCAAGACTGAAGGCCCAATGGGCTACTACTTATTGCTCCAAGGCTCTATCTATGGCTTTTGGGGTAGAAAGAATTGTTGGAGCCCAATTCAGTTTGTTTGAGTTCTGAAGTGTTACCTATAAGCCATGGCAAATTGATTTAGCAAAAAATATTTATGAAACAATCACAAGGGGAAAGGAAAAAACATTCATATTCCTTGCTTGGGAAATATAAGCATTTAGATATAGCCACATATAATTAAATCAAAATAAAGGGACATATTAAATTCTACAAATCCAACAAAATGCAAACAATGTTTTTGAGTTGAAAAAACTGCTTGAATGTAGTATTTGGATTAGAAAATCACAAAAAATAAAAATGACCCCCTTCACATAACTAGGTCATTCATTATTCCAAGTACTATTTGTAGTTTATAACAACATGTCCTAGGGTGAAACATTTACAGTCATTGACTTTTACATAGCATGTGATAAAATAATCACAAAAATGACAATGTCTACTTGTAGGAGAAGTAAGTAGTTATCCCAACTAGTCTATAGGAGATGTGTTAATATAATCATAGACATGCTAAGATAATCATACATGTGTTAAAGTAATCATAAAATTCACATGATTATGTCTATGTGGTAATTAATCATTGTCCCAAGCAATTGAAAATAGAAATATCCTAAAGGTCAAGGACTACAAATCAATAAGGATGTAGAAATCACATTGATTGTTTTCAAGGGGGGAGTCCTTATAATCCCAAGGGGTGTTTAGTAGCAACATCCAAAATTAGGTGAAACATTCAAACCAATAACCGTGTGTATCATGTGAATGACTCAAAAGTTGTCAAAAATTTTAAGAATTATATCTTAGACTGTTACAAATCTAGATTCCATTTTAATCATCCATAAATTGTGTTTTTACATGGTGAGAAAGGACTAGGTTAAAAAAATAGAAAAGGATGACAATGTGACCAAATTTTGATACACTTTAAAGGATTGGCACCCTATTTTAATTTGAATCAATCACGAAATTTTTTCAAAACTAAAATGTGTTACATGTGAAGGACAACTAGTCTGCAAACCTAAACAACATGCACATACATGACAGATAGTCCTTAAAAAAAAAAACTCCTTATTAAGAAACTAAAATGAATATAGGGAACTCATCATCCATATGGCAAAACCCAACTTCCTTATGCAATGCTTGTTTCAATTCCTCCTACAATGTATCCAACTTCATTATTATAAGAAGCATTTGTAGCTTTTCATCTCTTTCACACAATCCAAAATGGGTCCACCATTTAGGGTGAAACACTTCACCACAAACTAAACATTTGTTATCATTTTTCAACATTTCCCCCAAACAAAACCAATGGTATGTGTGTTTACGAGATGTCAATGTAACATTATAAAAATTGTACCAATGTTTACAAAAGCCACATGGTTTGAGCATTATGAAAAAGTTTGGATTTGAGTCAAAATTAATGGGGCAAGATGCGTGTAACACATAGTTATGACATTCTTGGTGCGAGAATGTTATGGAAGCCCAAAGAAGCAAGAATTTTAAAGAATTTTATAGAATTTTAATTGGTAAACAGTGTAATTTGGTAAACATTCGCGGGTAAAGAATGTTATGACAAGGTGTTAAATGAAGAATTTTAAAGAATTTTAAGTTGCAAAATGAAGAATGTCATCACTAGGGTGTAACATTGGTAACAAATATACATAGACTAAATGATTAGGCTACTTAAACTAAACTTATAAATTTAATTTAATAAAAATGGAACCAAAAACCTTGTTGGTTATCATGGCAGTTTTTGGATCTCACAACTACTCCTCAGAAAATTAGAGAACTAGTTATGATATATAACCACCATTTTAAAAATCAAATCAAATCAAAAAACTATCAAAGACGTAAAATTATTTGCTCATTTTTTCACAGAATCTGTAATTTGTTTGAAATAAACTACATGGTTATAAATTATGACTACACAATTTGACACACTCCTAAGCTCCTTGCTAGACTCAAAGATGAATCTAAGGTAGAAAACAGCGGAAAGATTAGAAGCTTGGGGCACGTTCCTTAGTTCTTAGCACTTTAAGGGGGTAAAAGGGCGTGTTGGAGCTTCAAGATAGGACTAAGAAGATTGACAAGCAATTTATTCACTCACATGAATCTACATCCAACCAACCACAAGTTGGTTATTACAATGTTGGAACACCTTTGGTGTTAGGACAAGCCACGGGCAACCTCGGACTCACAAGACTCACCACGGCCCAGACTCGAGGGAAGCCACCACCTTCCCCCATATAGTATACTTTGCACCTCTTCACAAAGCCCCATCCAATTGGCTTTTTGTCTCGGGACTCCCAAAAGGGGAGTCCCGAAATTGCCAAGGTTGGGACTCCCACAACTTTGTGGGGCCATAACTTCGTGCTCAGACCTTCAATCGAGATGAGGTCTAAAGTAAAGTTGTAGTTCTCGTCGAGAGCTTTTCAACGGTGTGTCACACGCCACCTGCACACACGTAAGTCAGGTTGATTCCCGACTTTTTGTGGTTAGAAATCAAATTGCCAATTTTGACTCCCGACCTTTCTTTTTGCCATAACTTGTGTTGTAGATGTCCAAATGGGTCATGCGAACCCATTTTAGACATTTACACTTCAATAGCTTTCCGCTGATATAAAGAACTCCTCAATGCAAGGTGTTTTGACCTTTGCAATTACTCTTTGAAGGTTCAGGAGTCCACCGAGACTCCAACTCCCAAAATGGGAGCTCACTTGAGAATGTGAATCTTCATTCTCACATTCTCTCACACTCCTTTTGGCCTGCGCCCTTATAAACCTTTGCCTTGGTTGCAAGCCCAAGGCTAAGGTTGTGAAACAATTAATAATCATGTTGAATATAGTTAATGTTGTTTCACCAACTATCAAAAATTTAAATAAACATGAAAATGTAACTAAATTTAATACAAATTGGCCTACATTTAATTTAAGTTTGGCTTTGGTTTAGCGTACTTTAATTAACCTTTAAATTTTATTTGATTGAATTTAAACCTTTAGGTTTAACATTCTCAATTTATCTTCTAAGATTAACTTCATGGTTATAATCAAAATAATGACAATGACTAAAATTCAAATATGACTACATGATTATACTTGGATAGTAGTCACAAGTTGTCCTAGTCATGAAAACCATGTTTTGGCGCAATGAACCTTGATCCGAACTTGCTACTTTCAAACCTCCTTTTGTTTTTACCTTCTTCAATAAATCTAATTTCCCAGTACTTGTATTAGGTACTTGTGATGCCATGGCTTTTTTTACTCTATTCTCAGTGAATGTACAAAATTCGTGACGATGAAAGCGTGGGAATCAAATAACTAATGTATAAAGACTATCTAGCACAAAAAAAAGTGTGGTAAAAAAACACTATGGGATTGGCCATCATTGGAATTAGGATGAATTTCAGAATGGAGAAGGTGAGGTTTACAATTTACAAGTGCATTATAATTTTTTGAAAATGCCCACCCATATACATTATGATTAGTAGTGTAACTTGGGTGGCCACAATTTAAAAGGACAATGTTAATTTTAATGGCTATTATTTCTTGTCCCAAAAAATATTGTCCATTTTCTTTTCAAGAAACTACTTTTAAGGAGTTTACAAAATCTCAAAGTTGGTCCACTCTAGGTTGCAAACACCTAGCCAAAGAAGTTTCTAAGGAAAATATAGAAGAAGTTTTTGGCAAGTTTGTGAAGTTCAAAACCACAAACGCTTGGTTGCATGTTGACACAAAGAAAGACCTTCTTCATTTGTGTAGCCATATTTATGGCATGTAAAGTGTTACAAACAATGAACTTATGTCGTGGGTCATGAAGGGGTACATAGCACAAATGAAAGGGTGAAATGTGAACTAGGCAAGAATAGTTGTTTCTATTGCGAAAGGGAAGGCGTGTAGGTTAGTTGTTGAAAAACCTAGAAGTGGTAAGTCTTCAAATGTGTCAAGGTTAAATCTCAGGGAGGTCTTTTGCAAGATTGAGCCTAGTGATGTTATTCATAAAACTTTTGGTCTTTGAGAAGGGAGAAGGATTTGTTCAAAGGTTTAGAACATAATGTTCTACAACTTGAAGGTGACATACAAAAGCTTTCAAAATATTAATTGGCTTGAAATATAATATGGAGGACCACAAGGCCATTACAAGTGAGGCCCATGGGGTTGTTAAATTTAAAATGAAAAAGTTCACAAACTAAGTGATGCTCTTGAAAAAGCATGTGGTTTCTTTTTAGGTGCTTTATTTTTGTTTTGGTCAACTGATCACATTGAAATGTTTTCAAGTTTTGTATAACTTTAGGTTTCTAGTGGGGTTCATGATCAAATAACCAATGCATTGAAAGTAGAATCACTTGTTCATCAGCAACAACTTACAAAGAGGGAATTATAGACCTTTCAAGCTCTGTTGAAAGACAAAATAATTGGGGTGATCAAGGGTGAGGATTTGTTTCAAGATACTAAATTAGATCACTGGAAGGTCGAAGCTAATATTCTTGGGTGAAAAAGGATTTGATAGATCTAGGAAGGCAATGTGTTACAATTCAACAATAGTTGGGAAATATGGAAAGAAGAGGAAACTCATTTACTTTTGGAAAATCTAACTAATTTACTTTAATACAATTATAATTTCAAATCTTATTTTCAAGCTTTTAGAATTTTTATCTTTCAATTTTAAATAAGTTGATTTTAGATCCTAAAACCCAACAATAATTTAAATCAAAAAGTTCGTTGTTGATCTTAATTAAGTTTTGGTTATGTTCGTGTTATTTTTTGGAATTTTACATTTTCTAAAGTTTTAAGAAATTTAAATCTTTAATTCTTTATTACAATGATGTTCAATTTAATTTTTTGTGCACTTTCATCTTAATTAATTCATGATTTATATATATATATATATATATAAACTTCTATTTTTTTAAGTTTTAAACATTGTTATTATTAAAAATTAAGGTTTTATGTTTCAAAATTTTTGTTCTTAGGTCATAAGGTTTACTAGTGGCCTACAACGAAATAACCACCAATAGCCATTAATATAATAATCATTAATAACCACCAATATCCACAATAAAACATTCACCAATAGTCATTAATAGGGTAGCCACCAATAGCCACTAATATAATAGCCACCAATAGCCACTAATATAATAACCATTAATAACCACCAACAGCCAATAACAAAATATCCATCAATAGCCATTAATAGAATAGCCACCAATAGAATAACTACTAATAGCCATCAATGAAATGGCCATTAATAACCATTAATAGAATAACCCCAAATAACCATTAATATAATAACCACCAATAACCATTCATATAATAACTATGAATAACCATAAATATAATAGCCACTAATAGCCATTAATAGATAGCCACCAATAACCATTAATAAAATAACTATGAATAACCATAAATATAATAGCCACTAATAGCCATTAATAGATAGCCACCAATAGCCATAAATATAATAGCCACTAATAGATAGCCACCAATAGCCAAAAATATAATAACCATTAATAGTCATTAACAAATAACCACCAATAGCCATAAATATAATAGCCACTAATAGCCATTAATAGATAGCCACTAATAGCCAAAAATATAATAGCCATTAATAACCATTAATAGACAGCCACCAATAGTCATAAATATAATAGCCACTAATAGCCATTAATAGATAGCCACCAATAGCCATAAATATAATAACCACTAATAACCATTAATAGATAGCCACCAATAGCCATAAATATAATAGCCACTAATAGCCATTAATAGATAGCCACCAATAGCCATTAACAAAATAGCCACCAATAGCCATTAATAAAATAGCCACCAATAGTCATTAATAAAATAACCCCAATAGCCATTAATAAAATAATTACCAATAAAATAACCACCAATAGAATAACCACCAATAACCACCAATAAAATAATTATTAATGGCCATTAATAGAATAGCCACCAATAACTATTAATAAAATAACCATTAATAGGCATTAATAGTCACGAATAGAATAGGTACCAATAACTATTAATAACCACTAATAACCCTAATAAAAGAATAATCAATACCCATATATTAAAATTGCTTAGGATTGCCAAAAATAATCTAAGGTGAAATAATTTATAATAAAAAATAGTAACTTAAGGTGAAATAGTCTATAATAACCTAGAATTGCCAATAATAACGTAAGGTGAAATAACCTTCAATAGCCAAAAGTAACTTAAAATAACTAAAAGTAGCCTAAGGTGAAATAATAAAAAATAATCAAAAGTAATTGAAAATAGCCATAAATAGCCGTAAATAATGTAGGGTGAAATAATTTAAATTAATGAAAAATAATCATATAATAATTGAAAGTAACTTAACATAAGTAGTATTATTATATCAACAAAAAAATTCATTTATTAAACCTTTTTTTTTTCAAAAGAATGGTCATTGAAATGTTATTAAATAATGATATTCAACCTTTCTTTTATTCAAATGATTTTAAACTTTCAAAAGGAAATAAATGTAATTATGTACATTATTGAAATTTTTTAAAAAGTAAAGTCAAATCATTTCATTTGAACAAAATTTCAGTAAGATATGAATTTTTAAAGTTTATGTTTTTGTAATGTTTAAAATGAAGTATTTGATAAATAAAATGTAATGTAACATATTATCACAACAAGTGGGGTGGCTTGATGGTGAGGGTGTTTGCTTCCATTCCAAAGGTCAAGGGACCAAACCTCATGAATGTTGTTGTGTGTGGTCAACAATGGTATGTTGGCCAAATATTCTCCCATCAAATTCTTAAAATAGGTGTTTAGGTTGATTACATGGCCTACCTACCTACCTAGGTTAGGTTAAAAACCCAACCTAAGTAGTGACATGTGTCAATAAATCATAGGTTTAAAAAATCATGAAATTATCAATAATATTATATATTAAATAATTAAATATTAATTGATTTCCATGTTGGTTAATTAATTAACTAGCAAGTGAATGGTTTGGTAAATTTGTATTTCATTTGATAGTAACCTTGTTTGATTAAGTAAAAGTGTTCAAATTCATTCAAAATCTAATGAAACCTAGAGTGAACTAGGACACATTTTGTAGTAATGAACACAAACAACTAAAAAATGTAAAATTATTTTGAAGTCGGTTATTATGCATCTCAATTATAATTTGTACTACAATAACATTAAGAGCTAGAATGACAAATATAGTTGGAAAATTGATTGCCAATTATTGTTCACCATACAACACACTTCCAACATTCTCCACGAACATTGTTACAAGTTTGCCGATGTTATAAATCTCAACAAGCTAGACATACTACCCATAAAAACTTTTTAAAAAATTATAGAATTTGCATATCAATAGGACCACAACGTCTATTGCCTCCAATTTGTTTATATATGACCTTTGAATATAATGAATCTAAACAAACCACAAGGGACCAGGGATTGGATCAATTTGTTTTATCACAATGTTTGCACCAACATGTGCAATATGAAAATTGAATGCCCCTTTCAAACTTGTTGTTAAAATGATTCCAAAATTGAAGATTTTTATGAATGACCCAACATTCAAATGTGAAGAAAAAATAGTCACAAAATTGGACCCAATAATCAAAATGATAGTCAAGTAACCAAAATGAATCCATTAAATCGTAATGCATGTACTTAAATTGATGCCCATGACATCATATGACTCATATATGTTCATGATAAAACCTTTAAAACAACCACCTAACATTTGTTGTTGTGCATTAATGATTTCAACAATGTTTAACAAGTTTTTTTCCTCTTCCTAATAATGTCAACAATGAATTGTATCATAGACTATATATGTGCTAATAAACCCACTGAAAATTGTTGAGGAACAAAAGGAAATGCCAAAAATTATACACCCAAACACATTTATATAAAATCAATATTAACTTCAAAATAAAAAGTTACACAATTGTTGAATATTGACTAAATCTTCAAAATTGAAACACACTTCCCAAATATTGTTCACAATTTCAAACACCAAAATTGAAGACCATTCAAAAAAACATTGAACCATAGGTATACACATAAAATAATTGTTTGAAATTTTTCAAAACTTAAAAAATAATAATTGAAAACTTTTCACAAAAGTTGAAATCCCAATACAAGCCTAGATAGTATTCACAACTTAAAAACAAAAGATTCCTCCTAAATTATGTTGATAACCTCAAAAGAAAAACATTATAAACTAATCAAAACATTCATAAAGCTTGCAAACACAAATGAAATGGCAATACAAAAAAAAGAACACAAAAAGTTTTAAATAAAAACCAATCCAAGCTTCAAGGTTCAAAGTTTAAGGTTTTATGCTTATGCTTTAGGTGCTTACACCATAAACATCAGGGCTTAACAAAAGATAGGTTGAAATTTGTACAATTTAATATTATGCCACATGTCCATCAAAATTAATTACAAATGCAAATTTAACATGCATTAAAAATCAATATAATTCATAAACATATTTCCATAACATGTTCACAAAACATTCCAAATTATTACAATTTTAAAAATATAATTGATTAACTTAGCCTTAAATATTTATAAACCATTAATCAAATTATTTAACAAATGCCAAAAGGATAGTCAAAAAATAAGCATGCAAAATAATCTTAATAAAAAACCATTAAATTCACATTTGTATAATTTTTTTAAAAAAACATCAAATACAAAACATCCATTTTATCATATTCAACTTTTAAAAACAAACATAAAAATATATTCCAATGATAACTAACAACTACAAGCCATCATTAAATCTTATGAATATCCAAAGTATAAATTACATTTTAGATTCCCAATAGACAACCAACACAATTTCACACAAAAATAATTCATTTTGACCCACATTATTTTGTTTTGATGTCAAAGGTATTGATTTTTAGATTGTAACAAAAGGATTGAAATTTTCTACATTGCAAAAAGATTATAATTCTTGTAAAAAATGTAATTATTGAAAGATTTTCAATCTTGCCAATTGTAAAATCCCAAAAATGGCCAAAAAAAACCATTACAAATATAATTAAGTTCATAGGACAATTTATGGCCACCAAGGTATATACTATATACCACTACCAATGAAGTGGCAATATTGTGTTTGTTTAGATAGATACATGAATTTTATGAGATTACAAACAAATTTTAACAATAATTTGAAAGAACCCAACAATGGATGTATCCATTAACTTCATGAAAATCACTCATAAAATGTTACATCATCACTTTCATCATAAATAACATTCATTAAAAGAAAACTAGGCTTTTGTAAGTAATCAATTTGTGATTACTTGTGATTATTTGTCATTTATGACTATCATTGGTTATCTGTACAACTATTTTTTGCATTTGGTTGTGCTTACAATTATATTACAATTACCTTTATGATTAATTTTTTTTAGTTCTTCAATTTGGATAACTTTTAACATGGTTTTCATCGAAAGTACTCATCTATGTCCCATTAGTTGCAAATGTGATCAAATGGGTTGCAACCTTATGTGTATTCAAAACATATTTTTCATATTTCAAAATGTATGCATTCATATTAATATCTTAATTAAATATATTATACTCATTAATATATGCACGGATATTAGGATGTACATGTGCATGTGAGGGGTTATGCATAATGGTTATATTTATTTTTTAGGAATTATTATTATTTTTGAGTCAAAGAAAAAACATAGTGATTATATTTAATCATAATTATTCATAACTTATAACTCATAATTTTTAACTTATACAATTTTTTTTAAAAAAACTAGTAATTGTAATAGAAACATAATAATAATTTTAATTATTGTAATTCCAAGATTATATTGTACTAAATTGAAGTATTAATTTATATTTAAAATTATTATATATTTAAAATATTCACAATAATTCTACTATAATTAGAATAATTGAATGAAAATATTTTATATTATATATAACTAGTAAAAATTTATTAAAAATATATTTTAAAAACTTTTACTGCGAGGTTTTTTACTTGGTTAATAAACCTTATATGATCATATGCATGTAAACAAGTGCAATTGACCATAATGTGCTTAGGGTATGAAAAACGAAACATCACAAACATGTTAGCCTTGCCAATAGATAAGATCTATATCTACCTACTTTGTCCACATTTTGAACACCAAAAATTTGTTCCAATTTAAACAATCTAAACACTTTCACCAAAGAAACCGATTCACCTAATATGAAACTAGTTCTAAAAAGGTAAAACTTCTAAAAGTTGGATCCAATGCAATAGTCCCTATCCTTGTGGGGGTAGGGCCCAACAAAACAAAAAGGTTATATATTTCACCTTGTTTGGAGATATATTTCATTTAACAAAATGCTCCATTGTTATCACTAAATGATGAAGGCCCAAGAGGCATCCTTAATTATGCATGTTACTTACCAAAATGTCAATATTTATCTTAGCCAAAACACTCTATTTTTTTTAAAAAAAACCAAACCCCTAACTCCCATTTTGGTGAGTTGCAAAATGACCTCCCCCTACCCTTTGTTTGTGTCATTGTCTCTTTTAATGACCACCAAAAGTTGAACAAAATGAATTCCCTTACCTTTTCTTCGTGTTTTTTTGTTTTTTATTGACCACCAAGAGTTGAACAAAATGAGCTCCCCCTACCCTTTCCTTGTGTTTTTCTCTTTTTTATTGACAACCAAAAGTTGAACAAAATGAGATTCCTTAACTTTCTCTTCTATCTTTCACCATTTTTTTGGGGTAGTTGCACATAAGACAAAAAAACAAAAAACTTATTGCATTAGTTGTTTGTTTCCAACTTTTTTTTTTCACCCTCTTTGTTGATCCAGCCTTGTCCTTGAGATGGAAGGATCATCAACATGATTCATAGATAATGAAAAGCAAAAAAAAATTAACAACAACAAAAATTTTAAATGATAAAGAAAAACAACTCGGGCATAATGGCTTTGCCTAGTGTTATATGACCATGATCAATATTTTATTCCAAAGACTAATTGCTTAGGAAGGAAAATAAAAAATCTTTATGAATATTTTATTTTTCAAAATTGTATATTCAAAATTAATTAATTGTTTGGGAAACATGTGCCAAACCTGCCAAGGTACTATAGTATATGGAATGCTTGGAATCTAAAATTTTGAAAATTGAAATGTTTAAATTCTGATGTGTGAATATTGAAATTTGAAATTAATATGTGAAATGTTTGGAATTTGAAATTTTGAAAACTAGAATGTCTAAATTGGGATTTGTGAATACTTGAAGTTAAAATCTGAAAACTAAAATGTTTGAATTTGGATGCATGAATATTGAAAGTTGAAATTTCTTTGTGAAATGTCTAGAAGGAATTTAAAATTTTGAAAACTGAAATGTTTGAATATTAAAAACTGAAAATTGAAATGTTTGATCCAAACGCGCTATGCATATGGGTGGAGATCAATATAATATAATTTGCCCACATAAACATCCCCACAAGGTTATTATTTGCTTTCAACCTTTGAAACTAGAGTAAAATTAGAATATATTCAAATATGGGTTGTTGCACATATAGTTTGACAAGTTATGTAAATTCTAACATTAGAATTATGCTCAGGTCATGATGAATTACTTTATCTAAATACCACAAAATTCAGGATTTTCAAAAGAAAAATGATCATTTGACCAATTCTACCACATCCAAGTTGGGCCATAGGGTTTTATCATTATCAACAAGTAAAATTGAAGCCTAAAAAATCTTGAAAGTAACAACTAAAAATTAGGATAATACTAGGACCATTGTTGAATTGTTGCTAACATAAATACATATAGAATAAAATTTGCTTGAGATTAATAACCTACATAAAACACAACTCAAAGCATGGACTAAATGTGCAACAAAAGGGTCACACACTTGGTTGTATCATCAAAAAGAGGTGGGCATTTCAACTTAAAATTGACGTCTTGGAGTTCACATAATTGCAAATCATTTGTCCCCCACAACCCAATAGGTTTTTAAGTTCCAAAATCCCATCACAGATATCATTGATATTCAATAGTAGCCTCTTCCCACAAAAACCAAAGAAAACTAAAACACTTTATAAAAGTTGAACAAAATGAACTCCCCTACCTTTTCTTTGTGTTTTTTTCTTTTTTATTGACCACTAGATTGCAAAGAAAACTCAACAAACAAGTTAAAGCTAACTATTCTGTCAATTCTTGCAAGAGTAAAATATGGTCATAATCATGTGAAAATCATTCACAAAGCATTAGGTTATATCACCTTCACCATGAACATTGTTGTTCCTTTGCAAAAAGAGCAACGAACTTAACATTGATAATCCCATGAATGTTTAGAACAGGTAAGTTTACATGGATCCCACAATTGCTTGCAAATGCCATCTTTAGCAATGCCATAATGACACCTCTGTCACTAATGTCATGGTCAAAAGAAATTACCTTCTTCTCTATTAACCCCTATGACCAAGGACATGCATCAATATGTTTTTCTTGGTTGTCAAATTGCATGAAAATAATGACTACATTTGATTGAGAATAAATAGTAACTTCACCTAATACCAACAATTGGATCATGATCAAAAGTATAACTATATATTAAGAAACATTGTTAAACACCACTTTTTTGATTTCCTAAAAAACCCATGGAACATTATTTGCCCAAGATCTAGAGCTATCAACCAAATTAGCAAAACATGTATAAAATAAGAAAATGAAAAATCTATACTTGAACTACATTGAAGACTTGTCCAAGATAAGGCACATCATCAACATTTGGAAGAGTGTCACTTATCTACATTCACTCCAAGCACAAATCACTTAAGATAGTTAAATATGTAAACCCATCAAAATTGCACCCATCAAGTTCGTATAAAAAACATGGAATTCATAAACTTGGAATGTTCTGAATATATATTCATCAACATGCAATGATCACCTAGTCATAAACTTGGGCCAAGCAAGATCCTCCTAATGGTCACTTTGCCTTTGCCAATATCAATGTGTAGCAATACACCTTTATCACCAAGATGCCACAACAAAAAATCCATTTTGACCCACTTTCCTTTCTCACCTCTCGAAAGGCCTAAACAATTAAGGTCACTACTTTTAAAACCCATGGCTTTTGCATATTCATGTATTCGTGTCCAACATGCCAACATCATAATGCCATTTGAAAATTAAGTAATATGCAGGATTTTGTGGGCAATAACATACCTTGAAGTTAGGAGTAATGGTCTTGGTTATGTCAAGACAAGTAACATAGGTACTAATGACAAGGTTACCAGGGGCTTTATTGTCTCTCCTCAAGCTTAAACTACCATGGACAAGTTTTTGCCACCATCAATTGCTACCTCATTTTTCACCATGGCATCTTTTAGAACTATAGTTGCATCATACATGGCAGCTCCTTCACCATCAAGTTTAGCAGCATACATTTAGTTCTTGCTCACCTTCACATCCTTCAATGTAGTTATTTGCAAACCTTCCTTCAATTTATGGATTCTCTTCTATCCCAACTTGCTTATCTAAATGCCTATAAAGTTTGTTTGACATGAACATGTGGAAGGTGTCAATAATGCAATGTTTTAGCCCATCCAATAATGTAAGTATCAACAGACAAGATTTGTAAATATCGAAAATTTCTCCATACTTCCAATTTCATGATGTGCATGATGATACTACTAACTAGCTGCAAGATAAAAAATTAGAATACCAAGAAAATGGACATGCATGAGTTTGACCTACCTTTATAGATTGTTCCCCAATTGCACATGCACCACCAATAAGGCATGTGTGGGTTTGTAAGCAATAAATACAACATTAGACATAGCCTCTCTTGAAGGTAAACACCTTGGGGACTCAAATGGGACCCAAAAAACTATCTTGAAAGTACAAAAAAAAACCAACAACAAGTGAAAAGAAAAGTTACATTGACACTAGCAATTAAGTTGTACTAATAAAAAAATTCAGATAGACCTGGACAAAAACTACAACATCAACAAGAGGGAGCTGTAAAGGGCCCACAATTTGCTTTTATGCCACTAGCCTCGTCACACATCGATCCATTTGGCACAAGGGAAGCTCACACAAGAGGTAATGTCAATAGTGGTAGATTCTAACCATTTAAACATAACAAGGAACCATCAACATGCATGTCATAATAGGTACTTTACTTTTGTTGTCAAAAATTGTTTAAAACATACCAAAGGCAGGTGCAACACAAACTGTAAAGCCTCTAGTGGCATGTCACCATGTGCAATATGAAGGGGCTCACCAACCTCTCTCTTTCACATGAATTCAAACCTCTTTTGTGGCATGTCTCCAAGTACCTATAGCACCAGAAGCACCCCTTGATTCTTAGTACATGTGAAACCATTTATATCTATGGCACTTACAAGAGGAACACAAATAGATACCTTGACATAGGTTGTCTTGCTAGTTACAACATTGTTTTTAGGATATTGTCTTCACCTTTTCAAGGTCAAGGTTAATAGTAGGCATAGGAGGAGAGACACCATGAATAATAACTTCTTTTGTTGTTGCATTGTTTACCAAAACTACCCACCCATCGTCACTACAATGTAAAGAAATAATATCATTGGTCAAATTTTAAACTGCCCGACAAATCATGATTAGAAGGTCCTTTTTGTAACCAAATTCAAAAGTGGTCTCCACAGAAGTAGACATGGCCAAAAAACAATCATGAGAACTAACATTAGACCAATGCACTACCTCATGTCATGAGTACTAGAACATCCCAAGGGGTCTTGTTCTTCAAAATCTAAACATATTGGGAGCACAATAGGTTGATTTGATTTTGCCAATAATAGCCATAGACACTTGCTTTCTCTCACATATGGATCACATCAGTGCTTCACTTTTTTGTTTAATGAGCAATGCATCCTAGTTCAACAAACAACAAACATATCTCAAATTTTTAGGCTAGGGCTATGGCTCTTATTAAAACTAAACTTAGGAAGAGGAAGACTACAAATGAACAACTTGGATTGTTTTAAAGTTCTTCCAAGCTGTTACAAACTTTTGTAGTTCTAAAAAGCAAAATGGAAGAAAGGATCTTGGAAAAGACAAAGGTGAAGGCAGAGAAGACAAAATAAGTCCATGTAGGACATAATAGTGGTGGAATAAGAAGAACAACAACAATAACATTTTTGGATGATGAATCCAGCCAGAGTTATAGTAGAAAATCCTTTCAGCTTTTGCGATGGTTTTCAAAACCTACAATGTTCAACTACTTGCAAACTTAATGTACTTAGGGTTACATCCACCCAAACATGAAAAATTACATCCATGTGAAAATTTTCATTCTATGAACACTTGTCATCTCCACATTGGCTAATGAGTGAGCAAATTTTTTATCCCCAAGTCCAAATCCTGCACATATGTGTAATCTTTTCCCTATGGGTAGAACCAACAAACAACAAAAAAACAACATGACAAAAAACAACACAACAAACAACTTGTTACCACCCACATTAATGTTAAAAAAGAAAAAAAAAAAACCTAACCTAACTTGCCAAAAACAAACCTAACCTCCTACCTTGACTTAAGTCCAATTCTAACCCCTTTGATCCCAATTCAACCATTTTCACATGTTTAAATTAGTCTAAAATTAAATTATTTTGTTGAACGTGGAAATAGACATTCAAAGATAAAAATTTCACAAAATGTCTTAAATATGATAATCCTTGTCCCATGTGGGAATAAGGGTCAACAATACAAAATGATGAATGTTGACATGGGACATATCATACTAATAGTCATGTTACATCCATTTGATACCGATGTTTTTCATGATATTTCCTAAGATATTTTGTAATGTATTTGGAGAGCACCTTATATCTATAGATATCCCTCCACAACTAAAGAAGAGATTAAACACCTACTCCTTAAAAGTGAAAGAAAAGTTATGGCTATTTACTACTGTAAGATCCCTCCCACTTTTAAAGAAAATTCATTAAAATCCCTTCTTTTCTATGCCTTGTGATCTTTTGCTTGATGCTTCACAAAGGAAAAGCTCACAATGGAGACATTCCTGAAATGTAGTGCTAGACTTGGTTATCACCTCATTCTAGGCCCCTTATTTTTGGAATGCACTTGTCTTAGGGTTTCACCCTACACTTAAAAACACCTGACCTAATTTTTCTTTTGTATTTGCACTATATAATTGTCCTCATAGCTTTTGCAACACATTGCAAATCTTTAGGATGCCTTCAAGGTGACATGTTCGAATCATGTGTAGGGTAAGGACCTCAAATGGGCTGTATTGGGAATGAGTGAGGTGGGTGGGACATATGATGATGGAACTTAAATTCACAGGACTACCCCATTCAAAGTCCTTATCTGATGCAATCATCTGCATGAATTTTAATGGTTACGATTTTGTTTAAGAAGAAGAGGAGGCACCTTGCACCTAAGGTTCCTCAAAGTTTTGGAGGGACCTTACACATAAGGTGCCTACTTCATTGTGGCATAACTATTACCGACAAAGGTAAAGTGCCCTTAACAAAGGGCAAGGATATTGTGTTTAGATCACATTGTCACACTCCTACTCATTAATGGTAATGTATTGTGACTCGTATTAATTACTTGTTGGGACCCTTAAAAGTTCAATTTATTTTTGTTGGCCTTGCGTACCGAGCTCAAGGATATTGTGTTTAGATTCATTATAGAGTATAGTAGCTTAATGGATTTTGGTCCCTAGGTAATAATAATAATAGGTCTATTTTTATTATGAGGATTTTTGGAAGATGATATTTTGGCTTGTGTTGAAACTTGAGATTAGTTATACAGTTACAATAGCTTGAAGGATTTTGGTTTCTTTTAGAGGATTTTTGGAAGACTATATTTTTTGCTTGGTGAAACGTTTGAGTTTTCATAATTCTTCTTTTGCCTTATGATACTTATTATTGTAAATGGCGAGGGCACAGTGTGACACACCCCTTGTTTTTTTTTTGTGATGGGCATCTTTGATTGGCCTATCACAAAAATAAATAAATTAATCAAGCCTTGGACAGTCCCAAAAAAGATATGTTGAAATCTCCTCCTTTGGGTCTATATAGGTTTTAAACTCAAGAGTTAAAACCCAGGACAAAGGATATGGCATAAAGTGAGGAGCTATTGGGAACAGATTGGGAACTTGAGGAACAGATTGAGAACTACAAAACATAACTCCCTGCAGTACAAAGTGGGATGGCCTAGTATTATTGGGAACATCTTCGATTATGCTGCGTAATGTACTGGCAGTAGGACATTACACCCTGGAACTTGGAACTAGGGTTTCACCCTCTGCTTAGTGGGTGTGGGCATTATTATTACCCTAAGCTCAACACTTTAAAAGTGCATTCACACTTGGGTGTTAGGGACTCTAAGGTTGAGTCCTCTAACACCATGCTGGCCATTTAGGACTTAAACCCTAGTGAACATGAAAATTTTATTTTAATCCAACATTCAATTTAACATTTAAGCTATGGCCCATTTAACATTGGGTGCCACCTAGGATGCCACCTAGATTTTTCATTTAACACTGACTTAACATCAAGTGTGAATGCACCCAATAAAGCTATAAAGCTCACCACCTTTAGTGAAGAACGTGACTGAAAATGACAAAAACCCTAGGTCAATAATCACTCACCCACACAAGAGCTTAAGCATTGCAAGAACACACAAGAGCTGGGATCAATCACACTTCAAGCTAAAGGAAATAATAATAGTTATATAAAAATATTTATTTATTTATTTAAATAATAATAGCATCGCAAAGACATATCATTTAACTCAAAGTTTTTTTTCAAAACTATAACCTACTTATATTTCTTTTTATTTTAAGAACTTAATAATTAATCTTTCCGTCATAAGAAGAAATACCTAGCATGGTGCTCACTAGACATGAAAGCTTGCTCGCCATGCTTTTCACTTGTAGTCCAAAAGGTGGTTTGTTCGAAGTTCTAACTACAACACAACTTTGTGGAAGCACCATTATAAGGAACCTCTTGATTAGGTAGCCCGTAAGTTGCAAACTTAGCACACCTCTAGGGTCTTGGGACGGGAATTGCAAGAAGGAAGAAGAATAAGAAATAAACAAACAAATGTAAACAAAAACATGAGAAAAAACCAAATAAACAAACACACAAACAAAATAAAAAAACTACCTCAAATGGACAAAAAAACAAACAAACAAAAACATGAACAAAACCTTAAGTGAACAAACAAACACACAAACAAAAAGCATAAAAAAAAAACCCTTAAAAAACACAAACAAAATAACATTAAATGAACCCTAATAATTAAACACACTAAAGAAAAAGCACGAAAGAAAACTAGAAAACACATAAATGAAAAAATCATTCAAAGAATTTAAACAAAACACAAAAACAAAAGCATGAAAAAAACCCTAATAACTAAAAACGAACACACAAACAAAAGCACCAAATAAACCCTAGAAAACATCCCAAAAAAATGAAAAAATAGATAACACAAATAATTGAAAACAAAGACATTTCAAAAAAATCTCTAAAAACTCACCAAAAAAATCAAAAAATAAATAACCCAAATATTAAAAAAAGTACCAAAAAACCCTAAAAACTCAAGACAAGAACATGTAAAAATATACAGCCCAAATAATAATTTTTTAAAAAGCACGAAAAAAACCCTAAAAAAACCCAAAAAAAGACTGATATAATCATACAAAAACACAAACAAAAACCCGCCCCCCCCAAAAAAAAAACCCTAAAAAACACACACACACAAACAATTTACAAACAAACAAAAGAGATGAAAAAATAATTCAAATTAATAATCAAACAAAACACACAAGCAACAACAACCAAAACACGGAAAAAAAATGTCACCCATGGTTTTTTGGGGTGAGAAGTGAGAAACTAACCTAGCTAGCTTGGGCTTGTGAAGTTGGGGGGGGCTCCAAAGGGAAAGAAAGAGAGAGAGTTAGAGAGAACATAAAAGAAAAAAAAGCTAGCTAAGCTAGTGAACTGCGAAGGGATGGAAAATACCTACCACCATTTACCAAATCATCGCCCTTGGTTTTATGTTTGGGGGTGTTGTCGTTGTTGTTGGGTTTTTTTTTTTTTTTTTTTTTTGGGTGTTTTTCTGGGGTGTGTTTTGGGGGAATTTGAGATCTGGATGGTAGCTTGACTTCGTTGCAAAAGCGGTTGTGCCTCCAAAAGGGGATGGCTCCACGAGGGTTCTTGTCGTCCGACTGCTTGCCTCTGCACGTCTTTCTCCACGAACGTTTCTGCTGCTGCTGCTGCCGCTGCTACTGGTGCCATCGCCGCCGCCGCTTCTGTTGTGAGACTGCCATGATTACTACCGTCATGATGCTCCTCTGATAGCGGTTCCTGCGTGGTGGCGTGATGGATGGATAGAAGAAGAAGAGATTATTGGGAACAACATGGGTTGCTGAGAATCCAAAAAGAAGAAGAAGCAAAAGAAGAAGAAGAAGCAGGAGGCGGTTGTAGATTTAGACAGAAAGAAAGAAAGCGGAAAAGGAAGGAAGAATCCCGTATACTAGGGTTAGTGCACCAAAGCAGCAGCAGAAGCCTGGGTGATGGTGGTGGTGTAGGGGAAGAAAGAAGAAGAACAAGCAGGATTAGGGTTTGTTGTTGTTTGTTGTTGCGCACAAGGTTTGAGGAGGGGACGACAGGGGGGAAGCGGAGAAAGCAAGGGACGTGGATCCCGATTTGAAAAACATTCCAGGAGGAGGAAGCAGTCTGTTTTTGCACTTGGGTCAGATCTAGTCAAATCTGGCGAGAGAGAGAGAGAGAGAGAGAGAGAGAGAGAGAGAGAGAGAGAGAGAGATCATGGTGGGTTACTATTGAAGGTTTTATTTTGAGATGTGTTTGTGGAAAGAGAGGGTTTTGAAATTAGTGATGGGTCGAGGAGGAGGATCAGCCTGCGTTTGGTGTGTACTGGTGGTGGCCCACGACGCCTACTAGAGTACCTTTTTGTTGTCAAAAGCCCTTTGGGCGCCATAGAGGCGGCTCTGCCTTCCTTCTCTTGGAAGGGTGTTTGTTCCTTGGTATATGGCCTCGGTCTGGAAAGAAAACGCTTCACATCTCAGGGTACGTGTGTTCTTGCTTCTTCTCTTCATTTCCCACCATGTGAGTGCAGAGGAGAGGAGAGGAGAGGAGGCGAGTAGCAGCAGGGGATGTGAACAATGTGTTTGGTCTTTGTGGCCCAGGTGAGTGAGTGACTTCACCATGGTGTGAAGTGGTGGATGGAATTCTCCAGATTTCAAATTGGGAATTTGGGATCTCCATGGTTGTTTTGCACATGTTTGATTTTCTTGAGCCCATGGATCCTTTGCAAAGCTGGCAAAAGAATGGGATTCTCTTTTTGTAGAATTTGTGAACTGGGGGTTGGAACACAGTTTGCTTGGGTCAGGCTTGACTGCCTCACAGAACACACATGCAGTCAACAGAAAATTTTCTCCCAGTTTTATAGAGGCTTTGTTGTTTACGGTCAATCACTTCACTGACAAAAAGGTGGTTGGAACCCAGGTTCATGAATGAGAGTCCAAATCTGCAAAGAGTAGATCTGGTCTTGTCCTGATGCTGCAATAAATTCATTGACATGATTAGATAGGGCGAAGTGTCCCCACCATGCCTGCAAATGGAATCAGTCTGCAGAAATGGGTGTATATGTGTGGTTGGGGTCGAGGATGCCCTCAGAATGTGTAACTTATCTCTTCTGTGGATCTGAACCATGTGATGATTCTGGTTGTTTCTAGAGAGAGACTTGGCTGCATGTCTTTTTGATAGTCTGCAATTCCACTGCATATCAGCTGATTATCTTGAATGAGTAGTCAGGAAGTCAGAATTGTGTGCACAGTCAGGGAAGTAATTGAGACTGAATTGAGGGCATTTGGCCAATGCAGGTGTGCATTTGACATCTTTTTAGTAAGACCATGGCGGCCTGCAAGGGAGTTCTCCCTATGGCCACATCGTCCCTTGTGCCACTGCCGCAGCCAGACCAACCAGGGCTTTTCAACCCTACCAGAGCTCTGGGCAGCTTGTCACCCCTTCCTCCTGATGCAAGCTCGAGAGGTAGCATTGATCCAGACATAGCAGAAGTATACTTTCTTGTCATGCACTTCCTTGCCAGTGGGCCATGTACTCGTGCCTTTGGTCAGCTCTGGAATGAGTTACTGCAGCATAAGCTCCTTCCCCGTAGGTTCCATGCTTGGTATGCAAGGGACAGGAAGAATAGCGGCAATGAGGATGATGATGGCTTGTCTCTCCCACTCAGCTACACTGACATTGTCACAAGGTGGGACCTCAGGACCTATATAGGTTTGCACATAATCAATTTGGGATGTTAGGACATGGCTTCTCCATGTACTCTTATGGGTGTGGAGTATTTGTTGGGAAGTCTCATGGTTTCCAATATGTTGATAGTGTTGAGGAGTTTCCATGCTAGAGATGGGTTTCATGATTGAGATATATTTGTTAACCTAGAGTATTCCCTCTCAGGTGTATATTGTATGCTTTCCTGAACTGCAGGCATCCGCATGTTGAACCAGGGCATCTTGTGAAACTCCTGCAGCAATTGCTTGTCTACAACCAAAGATCTGTGGCAGCATTGGAGCCTGCACATTCCAGGATACCAACTGCAGCTGATGTCCCAACTCTACTGGGTGCTGGGGCATTTTCTCTCCTGGATTGTGAGTACCAACCGGGGAACCAAATCTTGGTTGAAGTGACAGTGTTGCAGCTGAAAAGAATTGTTGTTTCTTTTGTCATGTGTTCCTCTGTGGGTCTTCTTACTAGAATATATATGAATTTCAGTTTTTGGACCAGTGGAGACAGTAATATGGCCCATGCCAGGTACTCTGAAGAGATGTAGACTGTGGCAGAAAAAATCCAATAAGAAATTCAGCAGCAAATCACTCAGAAGGATGTAACAGTTTTAGCTATGACAGCTTGTTGATGCATCTAATGACAAGGAAACTGCTGGTTCTGCATTCAATAGTGGAGAGGAGCCAAGCTTCTAAAGACGTGTCTAGGTGGACTCGGCAGCTGCGGTGGCCACATTGGGAAGCTGATCAGGTCTGGTTTCTATTCACAGCTAAAATACACATGGTTTGAGATTCTTCTTCTGTACATGCTACTGGGACTTGTGGAATCAGGGTAGAGAGGAAGATAGGATCTGGAATGCAGTATTTTAATTCTTGAGCTTTTACAATGGGAACATTCTGGCAAGCAGGTGCATGGATTGATGTTGCGGGAACTTGGTGGTGGCTTTGCACGACATCATCGAGCACCCAGTCTTCGGACTGCTAGCTATGTTGTCACAAAGCCAGCAGTCCTGGTGGATAGGATACAGATCATAAAGAAGCTTAGGGGACACCGTAATGCAGTTTATTGTGGTATGCGACATGCCATTTGATACCTTTTCAAAAGACTTTGAACCTGTTTTGAATACTTCTTCAGAGTCTTGGAACACCAAAGTGTGCATGATCTCCAACTACTGCTGTCTCCACAGCTTGTTTAATAAACTTTTGAAACTCTTGGAACCACAATCAACATGCTCATGTCTCATAAAGGTGGACAGGACCTTGTCTATCCTGAGGTTTTTTGGTTTCAAAGGTTTTGTCTTAGCAGAGAGAGTCTTCTCTTTCTGAGTGTGATATGCTTCAGCTGAAGCACTTACTTGAGGTGGCTGTCGTCTTCATCTACTCTAGATCCTTGCTTTGTTTCTTTGCTGTGCAGCAATATTTGATAGAACAGGCCAGTATGTTATAACTGGCTCAGACGATCGGCTTGTCAAGATCTGGTCTACAGAGACTGGGCTTTGCTTACGCAGCTGTCGTGGTCATGAGGTGTGATTCCTGTTCTCTGCCCTTCCTTATCATTGATGTTTTGAACTTGATGTTAGTACTAGGGCTTGCAATAGTGTTATTGATGGATTAGTGGCCATTGCTGAGGGCTACTGATCTTTTTTTTCAGGGAGATATTACGGATCTAGCTGTGAGCAGTGGGAATACACTTGTTGCTTCAGCATCAAATGACTACTCAATCCGTGTTGTAAGATCTACATTTGCATCTCACCCAAAAGTGGAAGTCTTTCTGGTCAAGAGATTGTAGCTACATTGTGTGATTCTTCATATATTTGCTACTTGGACAAATACATTTGTAGATTATAATTATGATAATAACTGCATGTGATGCAGTGGCAATTGCCCAATGGAGTACCCATCTCCTTGTTGAGAGGTCATACGGCATCTGTGACTGCTATTTCTTTCAGCCCTCGACAGGGTTGTGAGCACCTCCTACTTTCGTATGTCTACTTCCCCTGTAAGAGTCGATGTGCAGTAGCTATTATATAGAAGGTAATCATGTGTTTGAAACTCATAAACACCTCACCTTCATTTTCTCCTTTATGAGACAAGCAGATAGTACAGTGGGTTTCAAGGAAATCATGTGTTGATAACACTGTGACTTGGTCACAGGACATCTGATGATGGCACCTGTCGTATCTGGAACGCTAAAAACTCATCCCTCAACTCACGTGTTTATATGCCCAACCCCAAAGATGCTCCTGCAAGTATGTGGACTTGGACCCGCACCTGGTGTTTGTTCATATCTCTCACACCTGATGATTGAGCATGCATTATTCCTTGTATGGAAGATTCATCATGCCTTTATTCCCTATGGATTGCAGCTGCTGAATTGATGAGGTTACAAATCCTTTTGTTGTGTGTGCTTTTCTAGCATCAAGAGCAGTGGCTGCCCCTACACCTGTAGGACCTCCCAACAACCAAGTTCTCTGTGGTGCTTTTAATGCGGATGGGACTATATTTGTAACTGGGAGTTCAGACAAGATGGCCAGAGTATGAGTCCCACTGCTGCTTAGGAAGTTTCACACTGTTCCTTGTCTAGGTTTCTAGTTCCACTTTTTTCTGTCTGAATTGGATTTACTTTGCTTTTTTGTTGGTCTGTAATCAGACAAGTTGATGATATTTTTGCAGTGGTTTGAATATTGCTTTGTATTGCTGGACAGGTGTGGGATGCACGGAAATGGAATGATGATGTAACGGGGAGGCCCAACTATGAGCTGGACACCCTGAAGGGTCATGAAAATGATGTAAATTATGTTCAATTCAGGTGAGTGGTGGCACTCTTTAGCAGTTTTTATGTGTTGCCTCTTTGAAGTTGTCCGTGGTAAATGCTTGCTTACTTGATTTTTCTTTTTCAGGTTATGCTTACAAACTTACATATCATATCACTTACCTTCAGGATGCTGTTTGGGAACTTGGAGCCTGACTGGATAATGGGGTTGCATTTTTGCTTCTTTGAAGTGGATGTGCAGCTCCATCACGACCATGGGTTGGCGACATGAGCAAGGAAGATCACCATTTCAAAAACTCTTGGTCTGCACATGACAGTATTGTCACTTGCTCAAGGGATGGCAGTGCCATTATTTGGACACCCCGTACACGTAAATATCATGTGAGTCTGATGTGGTGTTTTGCAATGGGTGTCTTCAGAGCACCAGTTGGTGCCCTAAAGTTTCCTGGATTTCCTGGCTTTCATCTGCAACTCTATAGTTGTTTTTTGATATATCAGTTAGTCCTCCCAGTACTGCCAAAAGATGCAAACAATTGACAATTGGGTTGTGGGCTGGTGAAAAGTGTGTACTTAGTTGTCACTAAATGATTTCTTTTCTGTACAGGGCAAGGTGGGAAGGTGGCAAAAAGCCTATCACTTGCGAGTACCGCCACCACCAATGCCACCACAGCCACCCCGGGGGAATGGGCCTCGTCACCGTGTCCTTCCCACCCCACTTGGGGTTAATATGATTGTGTGGAGCTTGGATAATCGCTTTGTTCTTGCAGCCATTATGGGTGGGGATTTTTCTCCTGTACCATGAACTGCCATGTGGAGTGCATGATCATTGCTGAATTTTATAGCAATGTATGGATGTGTCAAGGAATTTCCGACTTAGTATTTGCACAGTAATGCTTGCTTGTGTATCACTTTTGCTTGCAAGCATGGAAATTGTGATTTCTGTATTGGCCTGTGCATGGTCCACTTCTGAAGCTTTATGCTGACTGATGGTCTTTTGTGCTGAGTGCAGATCACAGAATTTGTGTGTGGAATGCAGTAGATGGCAGCTTGGTGCATTCACTGACTGGTCATGACAAACAGGTTCCTACTAGGCCTGCTTGCCTACTCTTAGCAATCTGTTGGGGTTGGAACAAGACTGCTTAATCACATCATAGGAGGGTCCTAGACTGCCACAACCCAATATATCTGGGATCTGCTTGGGGAGTAATGGCTTCCAAAGTTGTCCAGCCTGTGGTCTAATTTTATTGGCCGTGTGAATGTTGTTGTGGGCTTGCAGACTTATGTATTGGATGTTCATCCATTCAATCCAAGGATAGCCATGAGTGCAGGCTATGATGGCCGTGTTATCATCTGGGATGTGAGTTGCTTTACTGAAATCCCTGGAACTACTTCGTTGATCTTTTTGGACAACGAAACTGAATACGTTTGCTCATTTGAAGACTGGAACTGATGTCGACATCTTGTTGGATGATGTTGGCAGATTTGGGAGGGGCATCCAATCAAAGTGTATGATACTGGAGAATATAACTTGGTTGATGGCAACTTTTCTCCGTAAGTATTTGATTGTTCTTTCCTGTGGGATTGCTTTCACAAGTTGAGTGAAGTTGAAACCACATATGGGTCCTGGATTTGGGCATTTTCTGGTTGACCAAATGAGGGGTGTTGCCATTGACAACTAAAGTGCAAGGGTGTGGTGTCTGCAGTGATGGTTCGTCATTGGTGGTATCTGATGAAGTTGGCCAAATCTACATCTTTGGGACAGGGCCTGGAATGGCTCAGAAAGATGTAAAGTATGACCAGGTGGGTCCTTTCTGTAATGTGGTTCTGGGTCACAATTGGTTCATTTATGATCTTCTTTCCAAGGACTTCATTCTGTGACAGCTGAGTGAGAGAATCTCATTGTGTGTTTGTTCTCTTGGGACCAAACACAAAGGAGTCTGCAATGTGGAGTAACTGGAATCCTGATGACTTGGTATATTTATGTTTTACAGTTTTTTCTGGGAGATTTTCGGCCATTGGTTCGAGACACATTTGGAAATGTGCTTGATGCAGTAAGCAATGACCACCAGCCTCTGCTTTGTAATTGTTCAATCTGTGGAATGACTTTGTAGCAGAATATGTTTGTTGTAATCTTCTTGTGTCTGGGTAATTGACATCATAAATGGACTTTGCCTCAGGAGACTCAGCTGCCCCCACATCAGAGAAACATTCAAGACCTGCTATGTGATGCAAGTATGTGCTGTCTCCTACCTATCAAACCTTTTGTTCATATAATCCATGGAACATCACAGTAGTCAGAACTGGGTTTACTAAGAATCTCTTCCCTTAATGATAGGATTGCTACCTGTTGGAGGATCTCTATAGACTTTTGGCACTGGGCATACCAGTGCTTTTTCTGGCTGAGAGTGCTCAACTTCAGAGTCCATATTCATGTGGTGTCCTCCCCAGTTAGATGGAACCCTAGAATACTAACACTTACTGTGGGTGGCATTCAGATATGCTCAGGAGCACTAGTATGTGTTGACTTAGTCACCTTGCAAGAATGTAGGTCTAGCAATGTCTTGTTAGCTTATTGGTTTACATCTACTGAAGTATGTTTTTCATGCTTGCCATGAGTGCATGATGATAGTCCTGTTTACATGCTTTGTTGCCTCTTTACCAGATTTGATTCCTTACCCAGAGCCGTATCAGAGTTTATACCAGCAGCGACGGTTGGGTGCTTTGGGAATTGAGTGGACACCTTCAAATGTGTTCTTGTCCATTGGAACAACTGATGATGCAGCATATACCAACCCTTCCAATCCTCCACTGGCACTCCCACTGCCCATTGTGCCACCTTCACCTGTCCAACAAAACCGGCGGGGTCCTCAAACTGCACCTGGAAATCGATGGGTAGAACAGCCTTCTGAGGTTGATGAAGCCATGGACTGGGAACAAGAAGTTGCAGGTCTGAGTGAGGATACAGGTTCTGATTACAGTGCAAGTGAGGAGAGTCGCAGTGAAGAGGCGGGAGGGAACCAAGGTGGTGGTGATAGCCATGAGGAGGAGGCATTTGGCAGTGAGGAGGAGGGATGGGAAGAACGGGATTCGCATACTCATCTGCGACGGTCTGGGAGGAATAAACGGAAAGCAGAGGTGTGTTATTTGCGTTATAGGTTTTGTCAAAGGCTCTCAATTGCACAGAAGTCTTTGGTCAGGCTTGAGGATGTGATATAATGTAATGGGTGTTAGGAAACTTTGGTGCATGAATAAGGCACTGGGCACAGATTTTGCCACATTCTTTTCTTCAGATTTTCCCCCTAAGTTGTCCAGAAAGTGCTAGGGAATCAGGAATAGGAAAATTTCAAGCTGGACTTGAATAAATCTGTATAAGATCGGGTGTCATGATGTTCAGGACCAAGTTGGGTAGTGTTTACTCACTCTTTCTGTCTTTGTTATGTTTGGTACAGGAGTACATACAAACTGCTTCAGGAAGGAGGGTGAGAAGACGGACATTCAATGATGATGACAGCCGTGAAAGAAGACCTCGGCACATACCTCGAGCATCCCGTCCAGGACCATCTACAGCCCGTGCTGTGCAAGATCCTCCGTCTGCAAGACCTCGGCGGCAAGCAGCTCGGAATGCTCTCACTCTCTTCACCTCCATCAATTCCATTTGTGATGAGGAAGATGAAAATACTACAACACAAGCCCCCTCACAAACTCAATCAGCACCAACAGCTGTTTCTGTCCAGGTGGACATTGTACCTGTTTCTGTTATAGAGAATCCTGTATCAGTGGAACAAGCAGTTGAGAGTCAGGCTGCCCCAGAAGCAATTGCAGAGCTGCCTGAACATGTGCTTCAAATCAGGGAAGATGCTACAACAAGTAATCCAGAGGCACCTGAAAATCCAGGGGACTGTAAGCGACCTCGATCACAGCGGAGGTTAATAGTGAAATTGCGGAGTGGAAATCCTCCACGTTTGGCAGCAGAGAATGTGCAGTCTGAAGGGGTTGAAGGAGTTCATGAGCAAATGACTGATGTGGTAGTCACACTTGATGATACGATTCTCAGTGTCACGGAAGCAGTGACTGCAGATACCATTTCAGCAGTGCAGCCTGAGGGCCCAAGCCAACGTAGTGTCAGAAAGCTGGTTGTGAAGCCACCTGTAGACCCAAATGTTGGGGCACATGAGGTTTCAACTTCAGGTCATAATGATGTGCTGCTGATAGGCAATGACCATAAGGTACCACTATTGGACTCTGTTGGGTATCCACCAAAAGCCTACACAGACATGTCCCATGAGGAGAAACGCAAATGGGAGTGGAAAAAGGTCAAGGCAATCAAGTGTGCACAGGGGAGTAACTCATCAGACCATGAAGATGAGCTCCATGGTAGTAGCTGTCTCCACAATGCTGGCACCTCTGATCCGGCTTTACAAGCAGCACAAAATTCTCAAGAAGCAGTAGGCCCTGCTGCACACAATGCTCTAGTTTCCTCAGTTCTGGATATGTGTGGTACTGTTGATGAGAGCAATATGATGGTTTCAGTGGAAAATGATCAGAACGAAGGGTGTTTACCCCCTTCCGACTTTGCTGCTAAAACTCTGAAGAGTGTCTCAGAAACTGGAGTATTGTCCCTTGAGGAAATTGGGGATGAAAGTCGTGACTATGAATCTGGCAGGGGAATTGATGTAACAAGTGTTGACATTAGAGGCTTTGAAGGTTGTATGTCCCACATGAACAGAACCTTAGAGCCAGTGGTAGGGATGAGGACAGAAGAGGGAATGGCACAACTGGATGTGGTGGTCAGAGACCCAATGGACTGCTTGCCAGAGACAAGTCCCTGTCAAAAGGATGAAGAACTGAGGTTGATCGAAGGTCAGGAAGAGATTGATGCACAAGACCAAGGTCAGTGGGAAGAGCAAGAAGTTGCCCTTCATCAACCTGAAGCTAGTAGCAGTGAAGAGGCACTTGCTTGTGAAGCTAATGGTGTGTCATTTGATCATTCTGATCCAGAGCATGGGATTTTAGAAAGTACAGCACAATCAATTCCCCCCTGCACTGATGATGATGATGATGATGATGCTGATGAGGGTGATGCAATCCTGTTCCAAAGGGGAGGCAGTCCTCAGACTGGAGATTTGGATGAGAAGGCAGACGCCACAGAGTCAGCTCAAGAAGATGATGCTGAATGCAAACCTCCATTGTATGAAGTCTTGCACTGGAATAGAGCTAGGGCTCAAAAGCAGGAAGAAGAGAGTGTTGAGAAAGGCCATGACCAAGACAGTGATCAAGTGAGTATTGATTGCAATTTTTTCTGTTCTTGTTTTGTTTGTTTTGCACTTGCTGGAACTTGTTTTTCTTTGAAGGAAAGGCAGTGACCCTAATGTCTTGTGGACTTCCGTGGAGAATGAATGTGTAAGCTTCTAAGTGATTTTGATTTTATTGTGATGTAGGATGAGGATGGTGAGGAGGCAAATAATGGTGGTGCTTGCTATGAGGAGATGCCGACAAGGACCCATGAATGGACTGAGTCAGGGGAAAAGGAGAGTGATGATGAAACCATAGGACACCATAATCAGAAGGCGGCACAACGAGGGAAGCTTGATTTGTACACAAGACAAGCCACAAGTAGTAAGGAGAGTGATGATGAAAGCATGGAAGCAAGTGTACAAAGCATGGGGCACAAGAACCAGAAGGTCCAAGGGAAGCGTGCTTCATACACAAGACAGGTGACAAGTAAATGGCCACAGCAATCAACTGGCAATGGATCTTCACGAAATAGGAGGGAGCATGAGTCACAATCTGCTCCACTACGAAGTAATGGAGAAATGAGCGTCAAAACATCTAATCATGCTTCTTCTGCACTGGATTCTTCCAGATCTATGGCCACGCCATCAATATTGTCTGAGCATAAGGATTTCTCACTGCCAAGCACCCGCCAGAAACGAAGCACTGTGCAGAACAAACAGTGGCGAGGTGAGCTTAGTAGTGAGCGGAGCTTACGCCTCCATCAGGTGGTGAAAGTGGAGAAGTCTTTGAGCCAAAGTTCAAGTGAGAAACCTCCAAAGACCTCTGTGAGGTCTCAAAGGATTCCAAAACAGGAAGTGACAGGAAGTATCATAAGGTGTAATCTCAAGTGTGAGTATGGAAGTCCAGATAGATTGAAGTCGTCAGCACATGCAAGACGAGGTCACAATGAGGCAGAGAATCGAAAGGCTGTGGAGATTGGGCCTGTTGCGTCGAATTCAAGGACTCGTGGTCAACGAAGGGGGCGACAAAGTGGCAAAGCTGGATCACGCAACATGGAGCTCATGTCATGGCTCCTGATGGAGGAGGTGGAACCAGGCACCCAATTCATTCCTCAGTATGGTGATCAGGTTGTTTACCTCCGTCAGGTGAGAAAGATATTTGCAAGAGCACTTTTTACAGCTTTCATGTTCATGTATGTTTGTTCTTAAAGAAAGATTCTTTAAGACTTGCTCAAAGAGATGCATCCCCCTGTATAGCATACACTGTGGGGTGTAGTATATTTCTCATTCAGGAGGCACAAAGTCTTTAGCAATTTCTATTGGGGACGGAAAAATGCACCAGGGATGTTTTTCAACTTACATGAATTACTGGGGAGATGCTGATCCAGCAGATGTGAGGATTTCTTTGCTCAAGGCAGTGTTTTTAGTGAAGAAACTGACCAGCAAGTTCATGGGCTCTTCATGTGTGCAGGGACATGAAGACTTTCTTGAGAAGGCAAAGCTGGATGAGAAGGGACCATGGAAGACCCTTAAGCAGCCTATTGCGGCGGTTGAGTATTGCCGGATCAAAGGACTCGATTACCTTATCGAGCAGGGGACAGGGAAGACAAATTGCAAAGTTTCACTTGAGTTCAATGATCCTGAGTCTCAGGTTTATGGCAAGAGCTTCAAGCTGACCTTGCCAGAGCTAACGGACCAACCTGATTTTCTTGTTGAGAGAAATCGATATGATGCATCAATTCAAATGGGCTGGAGGGTGCGAGACCATTGTAAAGTGTGGTGGGCTAAAGAAGACGATGAGGGGAAGGGTGGAAGCTGGTGGGATGGCCGGATCAAACTCATCAGGCCCACATCATCTGAGTTTCCTGACAGTCCGTGGGAGAGTTTCCATGTAACATACAAGGAATCATCTGAACCAACACCTCATAGCCCTTGGGAGCTTTTTGACAAAGAGTGCAAAATCTCTGGTTACAACATACCACAGATTGATCCATCACTCAAGGAATCTTTGTTGAGTATCATCAGAAGCATGACAGATAACTCCTGTCGAGAGGTATATTGTCCATCTTTCCACCTTCCTCATGGGTGGCATCCAATTATCAATCTCTTTGGCTTTTTGTTTCAGTTGGAGATATGGTGGTGGCGGCCATGTTACTTCTACCCTTTCTGTTGTATTTTTCTTACTAATAATCACTTACTGAATCAAACTTTTTGCAGACTAAGTTTGGACTAATACAACACCAGAAGGACTCTCAGAATGCTGAGTTCATGAACAGGTTTTCTTTCTTTCAGCAACTACATACCATTTCTGCTGATTTAAAATTTTCCATCGATAGCTGAATTCCTGTATGGATAAGGTGAACCTGTGATCTTTGTGAACTCCAAAACCTTGGTCACTTCTGCTTGAAATCTGTACTTAACATTTGGGTGTATAATCTCATGTGGCAAGGTTGTTTCATTCTGTGTAGGATTGCACTGCCACTCTCTTTTGACATCATATCAGCAAGGGTGGAACGGGATTATTACCACTGTGTCGAAGCACTGGAGCATGATGTTCACTTACTTGTCACAAATACAAAACTATTCCATGGGAAGGACAGTGTGCAAGCACACAAGATGCAACAAATGAGCAACTATCTTCTCAAGGGTTTGGGATGAGAAGTGAAGAGACACTAATGAGTTATCTAGGTGTCCACCTGGATGTAGTACATCCCCCTTAATACTCAGCCATAGAGCATGAGCTGCAAGGATATATAATTTTGTCATTTGCTGGGCTGAGTGGGTTGCTGACACATTAAACACAATGGCAGTCATTCACCCTTTTTACTCCACAGGGTTGGGAGTATGTCCTTAAGCCTGTTGTACAAATATTGGTCACTTATTCTTTTCTGAAAAAAAAATTCCACCGGAAGTTCAAAGGAATTTGTCATGGAACAATTCAGTTACTCCAATTGGGATGGTTTTCTGGGCTGAGTTTTGTGTTTGGATATGAGTGATCTCAGGGGCACAAGCTGAGTGAAGGGGGATTCAAACAGAACCTCATCAAGGGTTCTGTTGGGTAGATGCAGGTCTGAAGTGCCCATGACAACTAACTGGTGAGTGAGCACATGAACATCTGTTCTTTTGTCTGCAAGAAAGTGATAGAGCTCCATGTTGAGCTTCTGTTCTTTGTCTGCAGGAAACTCATAGAGCGCCTTGTTGAGCTTAGTTTCTTTGCACAAAAGTCATGTTTCAAAAAAACAATACCCTTTTAAAACCAACCGATGCCTCTTCATCACAATAACATTTGATTTCACATTTTCAACTTCATATCACATGGGGAATTCAAATGGAATCTCCGATTGATAATCCTCCTATTTAACCATCTCAACCAATTAATGTCCCTTCATGTCACATGAGCAAACACATTTGCCTCTTCATCTCATGGGGAAAATGCATGAAGAACCTCCCATTGCCCATCCTATTTGACCTTTCATCATTAACTTTTTTTTACTTCTTTCGCTTCGGAAACCTTAAAACTTGGGGCCAATTACATTTGAAAACACACTTAGGCCATTGGTTGTTTTTTTCACAATGGAGTTTTTTAAAAAAAAGTCATGCCTTTTAGAGCTTTGAAGAGGTTTTCTAGAAGCTTATATTCTTTAGAGCCTTGAAGGTTTGGGCCAATGGCCCAACGGCCCACCAATATATATGAGACAATGGCACTTATTGCTTTCAATTAATCAACACCTATATGAAATACAACCTTGTGTATCATTGTTTTGTTCATTTCATGTTTCCAAAGTTTTAGGTTATGTAATTTTTTGTTATACTTTGTGTACTTGTTCAAGTTTTCTTTGCAGTGTATAATTGGAATTATGTTTTTGAACGTTCGTTTTGTAGTTTGTCAAACTCTTGTGACCATTAGGAATTCTTTTGTTTGTCATCATAGTTTTGTGTTTGCAATAATTCCCCATTTGATAAGATAAAACACCTAACACTCTGAGAGGACCCTGAACCAAGCCTTACTTCAAACCAGTGTTTTTTTTTTGGAGCGAATTTTCGCTTTTTTTTGACAATAAAATCTGGGAAATTTTGTATAAATATGTTTTTCTAGTGTAATTTCAACCAATTTTGCAATTTTGGGGGTAAAATTCACAAAAATTTCACATCACAAATATGAAAAAAAAAAACACTGCTTCAAACCTCTATAAATATTCAATTTGTTTTGCAATATGTGATTGTAATAAAGGAGAGTTTAAAGTTATTTATAAAAATACACAATATGTGTGGTGGCTTGATTTTAAGATCCTTATTTGACCATATTAAAATCCCTGGTTTGAGGAATTGAAATGTTGCACCCAAGATTCTCCAAGGAGCCTACTCACAATTCAAGAAGCCCTTGCAACAACTCTTCACAAATTCATAATTAATTGATAAAATGTTCAAAACATCAACTTCAACCTGTGTTATCTTTCAAGTCATCTTGTGTTTAAGGGAAAATGTGTGTAGGTAAAAATGGTAGACTAATTTACTCCATATGCTTATTTTGACAGTTTTAAGTCTCCTACCTTACAAAAGGTAAACTAAAACATCAATGAACACCATTTCAAAATTAAACATTTAAAACCAACTTTCATTTTGCACCCTTTGGCTTTGAAGGCATTAGTGAAGTGCATTCAAAAACTAATATGATATTAATAAGTATGAAAATTGACAAACCAACCTGGTGTCCAAAAATTCTTGTTCATGAAACTTTCAAGCTTGATTGTTTCTAATGCCAATATTGAGCATTCTTAAGTCTTGAAAGTTATAAATCACAGATAATCAGTGGTAACAAGGCTCATTTGATTCATTCCCTTTAACCTCTCAATCCACCAAATATTGAGGTGGTTACTAAGAATCTCTTTAAAACCGATGCATGCCCTAGATTAGAGTACAAGTTTAGAACATGGTGAAATTGGGTTCATACAATTCATTCTTTTTAACCTCTCAATCAACCAAATTTGAGGTAGCTACTGAGAATCTCTTTAAAACCAATGCATGCCCTAGATTAGAGTACAAATTTAGAACATGGTGAAACTGGGCTCAAGAAAGTGTCTCTTCACAAAGTTTGAATGTTTGTTAGGAAGCAATTATCACAGGATCCAATTGTAGAAGTCTTTGATTTTGTGAAATTGAGCTTGTGAAATGTGCATGATAGTGTATTTGGACTTTTGATTTGATCAAACAATCCTATCGATTTCATATCTTACTCATATTTGGATTTGGAAGTTGCTACTTGTGAGTTGAAAGGGCTCTTCAAATAGGAATAAATCCAATTTTTCTTGTGCATTTTCTACATTGTGTGATAAATCCTTAACCGCTCTACCATATGTAGTTTCTAATTTGTCATTCATTTATTTTTCCTTGTATTACCTTGTGTTTTTGTCCTTGACAAGGCTTCTTGCTTTGTTCCATTGAATAATTATGAATTCATGAAGGTGAAACCTACATTAGTCTAGAAATGTTCAAGTTTGCAATTGATTAATTATTCAACGTATTATATGAAGAGGGAGGAGGTCATTTGGATTTGTGCCTTGTTTGAAGAAGATGCACATAAATTTTTTGTCATTCAACAGTTCATCTTGGAGTAAAAATGTGAAGCAACAAGCCAAAAACCATGTCAATTCATGTTCAAAATATCACTTATATATATATAAGCCTATGTGGTGCCCTTTTAATAATATGTTTATCATGGCAAGTTGTGTTTTATGATAAATATGGATGTTGAAAAATCTAAATTGAATCATTGAATTTTTTTTATTTTGAGTTTTGATTGGAACAAAGGACGTTTAAAGTTGAGCCGATGTTTTGTCAAACATTACTAGTTTCACAAAGGAGCCTTTGATTTTCATAATATACAAACTTTTTTATGTTGAATTTTTTTGTAATAACAGGGAATTACTAGACACATAAAAAACATTCAAAATATTAAAAAAATCTATAGTTTAATTTTTTTCTTAAAATTTAAGTTTTGGGTCTATTTTATTTTCATGAGTATTTTATGACATGCAAATGTCATGAAAATGTGATGCAATGTAAATGGTATTAAAATAAGATTATAGCTTACAATACAAAAAAATAAACGTCAAAATTGTTAACATGTTTTGACACAATTTGAAATTGTGATCATTTTTCAAAACCAAACACAAAAATCTAGAGCAAAATCTTACATTAGAATATATATATATATATACGAAAATAATTAACAAAGAACATGTGATATATTGGGGAAATTATAATAATAATAATAAATTTAAATTGTTAAATTTTCTTTTTTTATGATTTTTTTGCGCAAAAGCACTATAGTCCTTTGAAACAACAAATTCGCCCATTCATTTGTGATTACATCCCTCCAATTGACACTTCCATATGAAAGCAAATTATCTTAAAGAACAAGTTACATAGGGTGTAATTTGAATAAATTTTCTATGATTCATCCAAACATCAGGTACGTAGCTTAGGTTGGGTTTGGAGCTATGAAAATTATTCTTGAAAAAATGCCTTTCTAACACAATGGCACATTGAATACAACCCCATAAAAAACACACAACATAAATAGGTGAAATTTTCATGTCTTGGGTTAGGATCACCCACATGCTTAAAGCCTGGTCTTCAAATCAACAACACCTAAAGGGAGGTCATGATGTGCACCTAAAGACTTTGCATCATGGGGTCAGTCATCAAATCCATAAAAACCTTATTTTGGTGAACTCTTTCATAACTAAAACAATATTGCGTTTATTACATGATAAATTTCATTACACTCAAGTCCTCTTACAGCCTCTAAGAACATAATATGAAAACACGACAATAACAATGACCTTGATGTTATGCCCACAACCCTTTGAGTACATGGATGAATTATTCATTCCTTTCATTTTTAGGTCTTATAGGTGTGCAGGATTCATTAACTTGATGCTTGCATGATTATGCCACCTACTAGTCTTCTAAAATATTGATCCCTTTTCATGAATGAACTTCTATACCATTTGGCATCTTTTTCCTTGCAAATGAATGTTTTTTGCCACATTTAATGTCACCTTAATTTAATGTCATCCAAGGCATAAATCACTTACCCAATGTTTATTGGTTTATTCTAGGTTTAGGGTTTAGGGTTGTTTCTAAATTATATCTTTAGTAACTAATTTTGATGCTACAGTTGTATTAATCAGGTACTTGGGTTTTCCTGAACAAGTGATTTGATGCTCAGTTTATATCCCAATTCTTAGATCCATCAGCTAAGTACAGAGTATCCTTCCCAGTGCAATAGTGGCCAGAAAACAAAATAGGGACAACCAACCCTCTCTTTTGGCCTTGCCTTGGTAGGCAAGGATATTGTGTTTAGATTCATTACAGAGTATAGTAGCTTAAGGGATTTTGGCCCCTAGGTAATAATATTAGGTCTATTTTTATATGAGGATTTTGAAAAGATGATATTTTGGTTTGTGTTGAAACTTGCTATTAGTTACAAAGTTATAATATCTTGAAGGATTTTGGTTTCTTTTAGAGGATTTTTTTGAAGATTATACTTTTGCATGGTGAAATATTTGAGTTTCCATATTTCTTCTTTTGCCTTAAGATACTTTTTAATGTAAGTGGCAACACCACAGTGTGACACACCCCTTGTGTTTTACTTTGTTTTTAAGGCCAGTGTTTTTGGCTTTGGCCCGTCACCACTACTTAGATGACGAAGTCTAATGATTTTCTTTTGGTTTCAAATTTTAATAAAACTATGAAAAACATTTTCAGATGTTCGAATTAAGGTTGCTAGTAGATCCTGTTTTCTTCCACAGTTTTAACTTTTTTTTTGGCATTATTTTTTTTCCAAGCATGGGTGTCAAGTTCCAACAACAACACTACACTATTAGGTACGTAACTTGTTTTCTCCATTTTCAAAAGCTTTATGCCTCCAAGATTTTGTACTACATAGATCTTAGAGACTAAATTTCACTATTTAGTTTGTTTATTTGTTCTACTTCTGGCAATCAGCTTTCCTAAATAATGTGCTTCATGGCAGGCTTGTGCCAGTTTCAAATTTGGCAAAAGGTGAAGATAATTATGCATGCACTTTGAACCCAATTCACCTAGCGCCCTTATAGCCATTTAGGGACCTCTATTTAGGTTTGAAACAAACAAGATAAAACCTCCCAAAGTGGGGGGAACAAAATAGTTCAATATCTTGTGAACAGATATCCTTCCACGTGCAATTGAAATGCATCTTATGTCACATTTCATACACAAATAGTATCCCTCATATTATTATGACACAATATGGACTTTATTCCAAACAACTCCATTTACAACAATGAACTCAAGTGCATAGGCACGATTTTGGCTTTCAGAGAGTGAGAAATAGGTGGTGGAAATGCCCAACAATAAAACATATTGACTACAAGGAGTGATTACCCATGACCTAACACAAAGAGGCAAATCAATGAGCAAAATATTTTTGGTATAGGGGAGTTTTGAAGCTCATTGATGAACACAAAAAACCCCATCTCTGAATGGAAGATTTGAAAACCCTAACCACAAGTTTTAAATATTTATTATTTGATTACATGTTATAATTGAATGGTTACTAACTGGGTGATGTTTGTGAATAGATCATCTTTTGAACTGTTTGGATGTTCTCTCATGCATGTGTGTTTGGTGATGAGTGATTTTATTCTAATTTTCATTACATTTTTACATGAGAGAATAAATTCTAACTTAATTTTGACCAATTCCACTTGAGCACAAAAAACACTCACCTAATTGGAGTCCTGGACTTCCCGCTTTAACAATGATGATCACCCAATGATTTTAACCCCTAAGCGCCTAAGCCCTATTTACAACCGTTTTATCTCTAATTAAAGCCTTAGTTAAAATTGGAGTTCAATCTACTCATCCATGAATGAGAGTACAAATCCAACTGTTGGATTCAAAGTTTACATACTCAAAAAGCTTTGATGAAAAATTTCAGTGCCAAATCAATTCCCAATCCAATCACTGTAGTGGACATTGGACATAGCCAAAAGCACATGTTACGTGTCCCAAGGGCATGCTTCAAACAGTGGAGTCCTTGAGGCATATAACCAAACATTGCCTGAAGACCACAGGTGACAGGAGGAGCATCAAGAAGCCCATATCACTGACATTTGAAGGAATGGATATGGTGTCAGGGGGAGACAACAAAACCAGCGATGGAATCCTCACCTCAGCTCACCTCAGGGAAGTAGGATTAGTGAGGGGATCACATCAAAAGAGGGAGGGTTGTCAGAGTCTTTTCTGCAGTCAATCTAGTGACAAAATCTTGTACAGTCTTTTGATCCTTGATGAAACTGACAGATCTAGACTGGAAGGAATTATATGGGCATGTTGGAAGGCAACAATAATAATAATACACCTCTAAGTGTGTGCCCACTGACCAGCCTCTCTCTCTCTCTCTCTCTCTCTCTGTGCCTCCTGCAATCTGCACTTTCATGCCCTTTTTCACCTCACAACCTACAGAAGCTAGACTGAAAGTTGGCAGTGCCTTTTTAAAAAAGTTCTTCACTCAGTTTGTAGATAACATTCCCCGTACCCAAATTCCATATTTTGCAAATCCTTGTCAATGCTTTTTGTTGTCAGGACGATATACATATCTTATATATAATTACAACATGTGTGTCTGTGCGTCCGTCCGTCCGACGCGACAGTTCCGCGTTTTAATGACGCGGCGGAACCGGCCCGGACGGTCGGATTCCGAAAACGGGAACCGGCCCGA
>Ga0209208_10000630_pt1 | contig 46606 bp, 30 predicted proteins | sample S1TSphfallax_3_FD_187694 | JGI IMG/M metagenome (GOLD analysis project Ga0209208, IMG submission 187694) | Host-associated microbial communities from peat moss isolated from Minnesota, USA - S1T2_Fd - Sphagnum fallax MG (SPAdes) (version 2) | ecosystem: Host-associated > Plants > Peat moss >...
TCACCTCACAAGTGCGGGCAAGGCCTGCAAGATTTGGAATGCGGTCAATGAGTGATGCCACCACAATGAGCTCCTGTCGCCCACCTTGCATATGTCCCAGCTCCTTCAACCTTGATTCCTTGCTTGCGAGCAGCAATTGCTACAAAGATCAACAGAACGGTATCAAACAATGATCCCAGTCCTTTCATAGCCATTTAGCTCACTTCTCATGTTTAGACCAGGGTTGGGCAGTTATTAGAAACTCCACTGAACCCCCGTTGGGTATCAGGGCAGTTTTAAGGGATCATGACCACGGTTCTCAGAAAGTCAAATACCAGGTTCAGATATATAAGCACAGTTATCAAAAAGTAAAATACCCAGTTCTGATATCAAACCATGGTTCTCAATTTTTAGGGTTTAGGTTCTGGGTTTGGGGTTTTAGGTTTGGAAATTGGACAACATGAATTTTAGGAGTCGGGAATTTAAACATCGACAAAAAGTTGTGCTAGAATCAGTAGATCCAATGGAGCAAGATGACTCTAATGTTCAGATTCAAGAAGAACAACAAAAGTTCAATAGGTTATAAAGGGAGGAAGTGGTATTAAGGTACAGATCTACTTCACCTCCCTATTATCAAAAAGGCTAGGAGAAGGGAGAGTTTGAACAAATAGTTCAAAATTTTGAACCTCTGATTCATTATGTTGTTTAGCAAGAAGCCACAACTTAAGGTATCAGAATATCCAGAAGAATTGAACTGGTATTTATAACTAAATAAGAAATTATAATCTTACCAAAAACAAAACCAACAATAGTAGAAGGTGTTCCTATGGTTGTAAAAATGAAGTATAGTGAACCCAAAGTTAATCAATAGAATGGTAGTATTAATAATGGAGTTCCAAGGCATTGGAATAAAGTAATGCATTGTGTCAACAAAGTTCCAAGACCAAATTCTCCACGTTGCACATATTGCCATTAGATTGGACATCAGATCAATGAATGTCCATTTATTGAAGATAATGTGAAGCAAAGATTTGCTGATCATTTCCAAAATCTAAATCTGGAACCTTCAAGAGTAGGAAATCATGGACCTATTGAGCCAGAGGATCTATACCATGAGAAGGTCAAAATTCCAAATAGACTTTAAAAACAGATCTAGAAAGATAACAAAGTAAATATAGGGTTCAAATTGGGGTAAATGTAGTACCTATCTCTATAACTCCTATACAAAGTCCATTACAATAAAACAATATCGGAATTACCTATGTAAGAACTTCAAATTTCATAATGGAACCAATAAAATTTATGCCATTGTATATTGGGGCATTATAGTTACTAAAACTCCATTTGTGTTAGCACTAGTTACTATTGTTGGCAATATCAAATCCAGACCACACACTCCAAGGGAACATAATTTGTGAACTTGCATGAAGATTTTTCCTAAAGAGGTGAACAAAGGTTTTGTTAGTCAACCATTAGATCAAGAAGGAAGTGACTCAAATCCACTAAACCTCCAAGACCTCCAAGATATTTTGGATTGCCAAATGGTGCATCTAAGCAAGCAACCATTACCATGAAGCCGATCTTATCATTGACCACTTAACTATCCTAAGTATGTCAAGGATTTTGACCTAGATGCTCATGTCAGAGTATTTAAAGTTTCCATAAAGCAAATAATGAAATAGATGACGCAAAAAATGTTAATCTATCCCATTTTACCTTTAAAGACATTATGTCTAACTAATGTAATAATTATATGGGAGATTATCTAGATTGTACTTTTGCAAAATTATAGTTAGCCTTTTATAAAAGGTATAGAAAAGTTCAAAATGATGAACAAGTTTACTTGTAATTGAAAAACATGAAGCATGAAAAGAATGATAGAATGGAAGTCTATTACGAGAGATTATTAAAGTTGGCCAATAGTTTTCAATACAAGACAACAAATAGTTTTTTAACTATTATTGTCAGATTTGGATTACAACCATATTTGCACGTAGCAACTACAAGTATGAAGAGAGAAACTCTTCAGCATCATAAGGAAGCAACTTTGGTTTGTGAAGAAGGAATTTTTGAAGTAGAGGCCATAAGCAATCCATCAATACCATATAGTAGTAAAATAATATCAATTCAAAAACCTTAAATAATTATAGAGAAAACATGAATGTACTATACAAATTGTCATAGGACAAATCATAATGTTGAAACCTATAGAGTCAAAAGGAAGGAAGATTGTGTTCTTGCAATTTCTAAGGTTACAATTCAACTTATTAAAATACAGAGGCCCATGAGATATTCTTGTCATATTTGTGTTGATACTCGACATAAGATCATAAATTGTCCTAAGTATAATTATATGTAAAATATGTTTAAAAATAAAGGAGTGAAGCCTATAGAGAAACAAGTTGTGGTAGAACCCAAGGTTTCAAATCTTTCAATCCATATGGTGGATGTGAATATGGCCATCACCAAGAGTAAGGTTATTGAAGAACATGTGTTTAAGGATAGAAAGCTAATCAAGAAAAAGTTTATTCTTGACTAGGAAGGGGAACAAAGACTACAACAATCTTTTGTCAAGACTATTTAGGAAATGCAAGCAAAGGACCCACTACAAAATCTAATTCCAAAGGAGAAAACACAATGAAGTACAAGTTAAGGGAGATTGCCAAAATTTGAGGTTTCCATGGAACCCATTGTGTCACAAAGTTTGTTTGCTAGACCTATCAATAGAGTTATGTCTATGGAACAAATATTCTTAAATATTCATAAATAGATGCTGGAAATGACCTATACTTTGAAGTTAGGTCAATTACTGAAAATAACAAAAAATGTTAAAAAGCATATGTGGTAGAAATTGAAGCCAGAAAAACCAAATATAGCTACTAAACAAATATCAAAACTTAGTGTAACCATAGTGGTTGAAACACATTTTGAACTAGACATAACAACTATAAAAGTAGATAACCAATTGACGGTTATCCAAGTACAAGTTGGGAAGAACATTGTTGATTAAATCTTAATTATACTTCAACTATCAAACAGGACATTGACAAATTATTAGCAACCGGATTCATTCAATTAATAGAGGAGGTTACATGGTCGTCACCCATAGTGGTAGTGCTTAAGAAGAAAGGAAAATTGAAAATTTGTGTGGATTTTAGAAAGTTGGATAAGGCAACCAAAAAAAATCCTTATCCTTTGCCATTTTCTAATGAGGTACTAAACATTGTAGTAGGGTATGAACTTTATTCATTTCTAGATGGATATTCAAAATGCCATTAGATTTTTATAGCCCTTGAGGATAGGTACAAAACAACTTTTGTAACAAATTGGGGAGCTTTTGTTTGGATGGTGATGCCATTTGTTGTAAAAAATGGGCCACCAACTTTCCAAAAAATAATTAACAGGACTTTCAAAGAGTAATTAGACTAGTTCATGAAGATATTTTTGGATAATTTCACAAGTTATAGTGATTTTAAAAGTCATTTAACGAAGTTCAAACTTTGCTTTCAGAAATGCAAAGAATATAGATCAATTTCAATCAAGAAAAATGTGCCTTTATGGTATTTTCAAGATTGATTTTAAGGTTCACAATTCCCAAGGAAGGAAAAATACCAAACCCTAAAAAGGTTCAGGCAATAGTAAATATGGCATACCTACAAACCCACAACAAATTTAGGTCTTTAATGGTATGGCTTAGTTTTATAGATGTTTCATTAAAAAAATTACCTTTATCATAGCACCGGTTACCAACTTGATGAGGAAAATGGAACCGTTTATTTAGACCACATAGTGTTAAAAAACTTGGGATCAAATCAAGAAAAAGTACATGGAAACACCAATTCTAATACTTCCAAATTAGCAAATGGAGTTTCATGTGCAAACAAATGCATCATTGTTGGCAGTAGGTGCAATGTTGGCACAGAACCCAATTGGCAAGCATGATCAGCCTATAGTATATGCCTCTAAACTACTAAAAATAAAGCATAACAAATTTATACTACCATAGAAAGAAAAACCTTAACAATGATTTATGTTTTGCATTAATTTAGACATTTTATGTTGGGAAACAAGTCTATGTTTTATGTAAACTATATGACTCTGGTGTATTTGGTTAACAAACCACAATTATTGAGAAGGATTGCAAGATGGTTGTTGTTATTCTCGGAGTATGAATTCACAATAGTCTATAAACCTAGTAGAACACATGTAGTTGTTGATGTTTTATCAAGATTGCCAAATGGTTCAAAACCATTGGGTGTCCCAAATCAAAATGTGGATACGTCACTACTTTTTGTAAAACCTATATGGATGCAGGAAGTGAAAACTTATTTAAAGATGGGTTAGATGCCAAAAACTCTAAACCTAGCTCAAAAATAGAAGTTGGCCATAAAGGTAAAACCTTTTATTCTAAAAGAAGGAATTATCATAAAGTGGGATGCCAACAAAATGTGCAAATGTTTGACCTCCTTAGAAGCATAGATTGTTCTAAAGGAATTATATGAAGGAATGGCTAAAAAACATTTTATTGTAGATATTATTGCAAAGAAAATTATGGATGCAAGATATTGGTGGCCAATTTTATTCAAGGATACTCATGATTTTTGCAAAAGTTGTGACATGTGTCAAAAATTGGAAAACTTCAAACAAAAAGTCCGACAAATTTGGTAACAACACTTCCAAAACAACCTTTTATGAAATGAGGTCTAAATTTAATAGGTCCAGTCAAACCAACAAAAAGACTAACATGAAACAAATATATTTTGGTAGTTACATATTATGCAACCAAATAGGTAAAAGCAAAGGCACTCAAAACCAATATTGCAATAATTACAACCAAATTCTTATATGAATATATTTTGACCAAATTTAGATGTCCATTGATCATAGTTACAGATCAAGGAATACATTTCATTAATGACACATTAAAACATCTGACAGAATAATTTATGTTGAAGCATGTTAGTTCTATTATATATTATCCATAAGGAAATGGACAAACAAAGTCTATTAACAAAGTATTGGTCAATGTCAATAAGTTGAAACCATATACATATGTGGATCAAACATTGAAAGGGATTTAGAATTCAGAGGATCAAAAGCATTTACAATTTATAGATGAAAAATACATGGAAGAAACATCTGATGAAGATTTAGAAGTACATGGAAAAATAGACACCATTGGGATTGATCATATAATAATATTAGAAGAAATCCTAGTAAATCTAATAAGTTAGCAAATTATGAACAAATACTCAAACCATGATTATGCGAATTCATAGTTATTAGATTGTGGGTAGATAAGTTAGTGACGTCATAACAAAATTTTGCTAATCTGATGACTTGACATAGGTCCAAAGGGATCTAAAATGTAGACACACTAGGTCATCAAATTCATAAATGTCATTAGAATTACCCAGTGCCACATCCATAAAATTCATTGGTCAATAGGTATTTACTATAGCCCATGTTAATGTTAGTATGAATTTAAATGGGAAACGACAAGTGTCAAATAATGTAAAGAAATACAAATCATTAAAACATTGGCCCTAAAATAAAAAGTGAAACGCCACTTCATGAAACAAGGTGATAACAATTCAAAACATGGCAAACACTACAACAACTCTTTGTTTTCATTTTCTACAACAAGTTCCAATTGTTTTTTTTTTCTAAAATTAATGTTGAATAAAGGTTTGTGGAGAAATTGCAAAGACAATTTACAAAGAAATTATAGAAGTTGAAAGAGGAGCAAGAAAGATTGAAAGAGCAACAAACATTTGCAAACATTTTGCCTTTATAATCTAGGTTTCTAGAAAAAGGTGCACCTTTTTCTTCTTGAGTTTATTATTTTTCTTCTTCTCAAAAATCTTCTTCAATATCCAAATTTGAAAGAACTTTTGAAGAAATCAGAAAAACAATTGTAAGGAAACATTGAGGAGATATAGCTTTAGAAAGCCTAGAAGACATGCAGGTCCTAATGAGCAAGTTGGTCCCATTTCTATTTCAAATTATGGGGAAAATCATTATAATGATGATTTGCAACAATAACATTAATCACCATTGCATCAAGAATAGCATACTTAAGAAAAAATTCTAGAAAAAGTTCATATTCCCACCAAGAAGTGCACAAAGAAAACAAGTCAGCACACAATGGCTGTAAATCTGCATGGGAGGAAAGTGTGTATTCATCAGGATGATGAAATTAGGTATTTCTTTACTCCAAAAGAGCATAATTATAATGGAAATTTGAAGAACATTTTGCTTTGGACTAGTTCTAGAGAGGAAGAAAGAGCCTAGGTAAACAAAGCTAGATTGGTAGGCATGTTTGACATTGAATGGAAGACACCTCACCATAACATTTTGGTTGAATTTTTGAAGAACTAGAAGTTGGATCCTGAACATAACAGAATATAGGTTATGTTGGGGGAGGAGCAAAGAATAGTAGATAAACATGTGTTGGCAGAAGTTTTTAGAATTTGCCATACATGAGAGACAAAGGCAGACCAAGCATAAATGTATGATGTTAGAGTAGCATTGGCAAAAATAGTAGATAAAATTCTTGAAACTTACAACACCAATGAAAGGTAGGTTGTGAAAAAGATGAGGTTAGAGTATGCTAATATAATTGTTGCCATTCTCCCAATTATTTACCAAAAGGATAATGCAATATTTTTGCAATAAGTCTACTATGATGATCTCAAGGGCAAATCATGGAGAATCTATTAATTGGGTTGCCATTATGTATTCTCAAATGGTCAAAGAATTGATTAGATGGGAAAAGTGTTAGAAAAATATGATTGAGGGAACAACCAAAAGAGGACCAAAAAAGGATGTATGCCATTCTGTCATAATCCTTGAAGTTATGTTCGAGAAGTGGTTTCCATTAGAAGGGGCATAATCATATGAGAGGAAAAAATAAGCAGAATAGCCTTAAGAAGATAAAAGAATAAGAGACAATATAAAGGAGAGTTTCATTAAAAACAAAAGGCCTTTGAACCCTACGCACATCTCTCTTAAAAAGGAAAAATAGCAAGAGACTAGGACAACTAGAAGAACAATTCTAATGTCTCAGTCTTATGATTATGAGGAGAGAAAGAGTATGTAGAAGAGGTAGAAAAAACAAAAGGATACTGTAATGAAAGGAAATATTGATCCACAACAAGCAGTAAAATTGTTGAGGAGGCAATGGCAATAACATTAGAGATAAAAGGAAAAATCCATATCTCCTAAATTTAATCCAAGATTACCAATTTCTCCCAAGCAAAAGTAGAGGTTTGATGGGCAAGAATATCAAAGATTGCCCAAAAAGGAGCTAGAGTCTCAAGCTTAACAGTCTACGAAGGAACAAATACAAGATTTTGATCATGGTCCATTAGAAGTTTAATAAATTATTCCATCACCACATAATAATGAAGGTATGCTACCTTCAAGACCAAGTTCTACAACAAGAATGAATGTATTTGTAGAAGTTTAGACTACACACATGAATCTAGGTACAAGTTCTAGGGGTTAGACTCCTAGGTTTAATACACAAGGGTTTGTGCAAGGGGTAGAAGCAAAATTGGATGAGCACAAAAGGCCACCATAAATGGCACAAGCTTAATTTGGTTTTCTTCCATAATGGCACATGGAAGAAACTCTTTTGAAACAACATAAGGAGGTGGAGGAGCTCAGAATGGATAATGCTAATGCATATCAAGCTAAAAATGAGGTATAAAGGCAGGCTAACCAAAGGCATGCATAGATGGCCTTTAATGAAAAGTTGAATAAACTTTTGGAGGAGATTCAGAAGAAAAAACTCTTCAATTATGATATTGTCTTTACATAAAATAGTAAATTCAAGAAGCATATTACTTTGCTTAAGGTAAAACTCAAGGCACTATTAATGGAGGAAAAAGATGTAGACCTATGGTGGGATGTAATTCAAGACATTGTCTAGAAGGATATTTGGAAGGTTTGCAAGAAGTATGGGCGGAATGAAAGGCTATACAAACAGATAACTTCTCATATGGAAAAAGTTATGCCATCATTTGAATGTGAACCTTTAGTTTTGGCTCCAAAACCATAGACTTTAGATGAAAAAAAAGATAGAAGGGATACAAATGGGCCAGGGCCATTAGGTATAGGAATTCCACAAGAGCTAGGAGACCTCAAAGGAAAAAAGGATAGCCTTGAAAAGGAGGATGTTGAACAAACTTTAAAACAAGTAAAAAACATTTACAAGAAGTTAGTTATCAAGATTACGCATTTGTAGCTTCAGAAGTAGGGGGTAGATACATCTTAAGGAACATATAATGCAAGAAGATCACCAAGGTCAGATTGAACATGTGTCATAGTTCCAGCAACAAGATTAGAATTAGATACATCATATCTACAATCAAACCAACAACTATAACTTATATCAGAGTTACAACATCAGGAAAAAACTTAGTTTATAGCAAATTTGAAATTACAATAATAGTTACATGTGATAATAAAATTCTAATCACAAGAACAAAGTGCAACCCATCAACAAACAACTACATAATTGTCAATAGAAGCATCAAATGAACAATAACAAAATTTATATACAACAAAAAATCAAATAATGCTTCAATTTTGAAGTCCAGGAAAAACACATTATAGAAACAAAACTGATTGGTGTACAGACATATGTGATTTTTTAAATCACAAGATTAAAAATAGTAGAACATTTAACTTTTTTCACAGATTTTTTATCCAGAATTCCGAAATGTAATTTAGAGTACATGCGAAGTAATGTTAAGGGAATAGTTACTTCTGGTAATTATTAATTAATATATTTCTATTTACTTGGTTACTATTTTAGGAATTATTAGTTAGGTTACATAGTTTTTATCACCATTTGAATTCGAATAGAACATAGGATTGTTTCTTTTTTAGGTATATTTTTTGGAGAAGAGAAAGAGATGAAAATCATTATATCATTATAGAACATGGAGCTTTTAATGGAGTATGAAATAAATATGTTTTGATCTTTGGAAAAGTTTTATTTCCATAATCATAGTTGTTATTTTAATGTTTTTTTTATCATACTTTCATTACTAGATATTAATTTTAAAAATAGTTTTAAGTATATTTGAATGAGCAAATTTTGTTAATATTAATTTTATTATATTTCAATCCAAAGTTTAAACCAAAATATGGGATAGAAATTTTTTATTTACCACTTAGGTTAACTTAGTCTAAGTTAGTAAGTAGGTTTACAAATTAGTTCATCTTAAGTCAACTTAAGGGAGGTCTAGGTCTAGGTTAAGTTGGTAGGTAGTAGGTAGGTTGACCTAGGTCAACCTAGGGTGGCTAAGGATAATTCAAAGCTAAAGTTTTTGAGTTTTATAACTTTGTGTTAAATATAATTAATATAAAAAAATGTGGTAGTGCAAGTCCTCATTTTTGTAACCTATGATACCTAGGCCATTAGGCTTAGGTTAAGTAGCTTAATATATGTTTTTTGGGCTAGGAGTTTGATTTTTGTTTTTAATCTATGCTACTTAACCTAGGTTAAGTAGCCTAGGTTATTTAACATAGGTAGCTAGCCTAGCTAGGTTAAACTAGGTTAATTTTTGGCTAAACAAGTTAGGCTAGGTTGCCTAGCCTAGTTAGGTTAGGCTAAGTTGACTTTTGGTTACACTAGCTACATGGGCTAAATTAAGTTGCTTGTTGGTCATGTGCAATAATTCATAACATGTTTATAGATTTTTGACACATGTCATCCATCGATTAAGGTGTCTTTTGTAATACTTAGTTGAATAAATCGACTAAGTTGACATGGCATGCACTTCACACATCATACCAAGGTTAATGATGACATGAAATTTCATTATTATAAAAAAAATTAAAAATTTAGTTGTTAAAATGACCAGGCTTTGCAACTAAACGTCCTTTGTGACTAAATGGGTGAAATGACATGGGTTTAACAACTCACTAATTACTAGTCGCATATGACCTTTCTAACCAGTACATAGTTGTAAAGGCCAATCACAAAACCCAAAATGTGTTGTGTGTAACAACTAAAAATTGGGAAGAGGGGTTTGAATAGTAATTAAGCACCGAGAAGAAGAATAATAACAATTAAACACTAAGAGGAAGAAGAGGTTGAACAACAACTAAACATCAAGAGTTGGAGGTTGTAATGGCAATTAAACACTAGGAGGAGGAATTTGAATAGTAGTTAAACACTAAGAGGAAAAAGAAGTTGAGCAACAACTAAACACCAAGAAGAAGAGTAACAACAACTAAGCATCAAGAGTTGGAGGTTATAACAACAATTAAACCTTAGGAGGTTGAAAACAAAATGGAGATTCCACACAACTAAACATAAATTATATTGTATGGTATTAGTTTGTTCAACTAATCCACACAATCCAAAATAACAATTATATAATATTAATTATGTCCAACTAATTAAAACCCAATATTTGCATAAAAAACACATTTAGACCTTTTTTTTTCCTGAAAAGTTATTCTTATGTATTTAAAGAATCTAAACATGTTTAAAAAGGACAATTGTTAATCATAATTTTCCTTGTAACTTACTATTTAGTACATTATTTTATTTTCAATTATTCATTAAGGCTCTCATTTTCTATCTTGATCAATTATACTGGTCAAGTACTATTATATTTTTAGCAATCAAAACATTTGAATTTTGAATCACTTATGATAGAAGAATATACATTAAAGAACCTGCCAAAGGGGGAAGAGGATGATTATTGTGAGAAGAAATTTTTTGTCTAAAGGAAAAGAAGAAGAGTTTTGTTTTGAATAAAATTTATTATTCAATTACATAAGCACTTTGAGTCTCAATAAATTCTTTTCGAAAATATTTTGTTGTCAAGTTTTGTTTTTCCATTAATAGTACAAAATCAAACTAAATAAGATGAAAACACAGTAATAATAAGAACATAACAAAAAACATAATACCTTGAAAATGTTTCAATCAGTGTAGAACTACATTGAAACATAAGAAAGTTGAGTCAAATTGATCAGTAACAAGAATGAAGAATATAAAATTTAAGTCATTCTCAACAACATCCCTATTCATTTTATAATTCTAGTTATTTGAAAGGCCAATTTTCTAATATGATGATTCCAATGGTGGTTTTAGCAAAACGTTCAACCTCTAGTTCAAATACCTGGATTTGGACATAAACTTGCCTAAAATCAAAAGCTTACAAAATTGGTTCACACAAATGTGAGGCAATTATTATAAAGTGCACCAAACCCCTTTGAACATGATTCAAGGTAGTTTTTAGGATTGATACCTGTAATTCTCAAAAAATCAAATGCCCTAATTATGATATGTATTATTGTTTATCAAATAATCAAATACCCAATTATGATATATAACCATGGTTTTCAATTTTTTGAAAAAGTCAAACAATTATCTAAAAAATCATCATTTGTATATGTGGAACAAAAACTTCATCCATGGCCTACTAATAAACATGTCATTTGCAATTATGGACACATGCAACTTGTCCAAGGTGATCAAACAATTTTTAATTGCAACTAACACATGCAACTAAAAAATATTTGCATATGACAATTGTAAATTTTGATTTTTTTTCAATGAGGATATTATTTAGTTCAACGTGATTAATATGAACATGCTATTTGATTTTTTTATAATTATATCTTAAAACCATATTTTAAACTATATTTGAATAGATTCATCAAAATTTAAATAGATGTTACAACTTACAAAAGAAGTTTTAAATAGATGAAAATTGATATTTTTTTATTTTCAAATCAATGACATGATAAAATGCACATGTCAGCTTTCAACTTTTCTAAAGTTTAATCAAAATATATTCAATTTTTAGTGTAAATGTTTGGGAAGAACCTAAGTAGTTTCAAGGTTATTTATTAATTGTCTTTATTATTAAATTTCTTCAAATTATATAATTAATTGCATAAATTTTGTATTTGGCTTGCCATGTTTTCATAATGAAACTTTTTTTAAAAATCTACTTTCTTTTTACTATGTTGAAATTTGTCATATTTAAATAATATATTTTGAGTCGGTGTATTTTTAATTGGTACAAATGTTAATGACTAAGAAAATTTTGACAATTGTTGAACATCAAAATATGTTGTTGTGTGATGCCATTATTCAAGGAAGTGGTTATGAGCTTCAAGTTGATATATTCAAACTTGGAGATTATGTGTGCCTATAACAAATAACATTGATTACCTTGGATGTGATTGTAGGTGTATCATTTTGTAGGTATAAGAGGTGTTACCTTCCAAAATATTGTTGTTGGAGGGATGACATGGTCAAACATGGAAAGATCATCTCGGTGATTGTGCATTGTGTCATCTTCTACAATTTGATGGCCAAGTTGACCTAGCTTTGGTGGTTGTTCCCACTAGATTATGTTGTATATTGTGGGTAGTCTATTATTGTTACCATTATGTTGATTGGAGATCAATGTTTTTAAAGATTAACATATGGGATGTCTTACACCACCATTACCTCTAGGTCACAACCTAAATTCAAACAAAGAATTACCAATTGGAAAATGGTTTTGTCTTTGATGCATTATGCAAACCTAGATACGTATTCCTATAGTTAGAAACCTATGTATGAATTTCATAAGTTTTTCCCCACAATGGTTCACATTTGGTTGAGGAATTTGGGGTATTGCAATTAGGTAAATATAAATATCTAGGTTCACATTTGCACCCAACTTATTACTACACATTCACTTGTGGTGGATTTACAAAACAAATTTCTTATATGGTTATTTGGCTTAAAGGGACTTGAGATCACAAATTTAATGGGTCACGATTTGGTAATAATAGTTGTGTGAAATCTTCTTTTCATAAGTTTGTATGGAATAAACATGGATTTCATTAATTTACTTGTGTTGCTAGAACATTGATATTGTGCGCATTGTTTAAACATGAATGTCATATGCCTATTGTATTGTTTAAACACAGATGTTGTATGTCTATTTGTGTTGTTTACACACGAACATCGTACACACGACTTTCGTGTTTAAATAATGCACAACATTCATGTTTAACCAATACAAACCTATTAAATAACAAATCTTGCACGGATTTGGAACAAACCCATGAAGCTGGTAAATTTGTGATGAGTTAACCCCAAATGGGGGGTAATTTGGAGGTTAGGAATGTAATGTGATTTATGTTATATGGTTTATGTGCGTGTGAACAACTATAGTTGTAAGCATTGATATGGTGCCCAAAGACATAGATAATTTTGTCTTATCCAAAAGCAAGGACATGGTCCTTGGAACATTGGCTTGCACACCCTAGGACTTAGCATCTTAGAATATAATGTTTTTAAAGCTTAGGACCATAAGGTTTTAGAGCCTAGGACAAGAGGATTTCAAAGCCTAAGCCTTGAAGCTTTTCCAATCCTTAGATGCTAAACTCTAGGATGTGAACAATATGTTGAGTTTAGGACTTGCAAACTAAAAGACATTAACATTTAACCTTAAAGTTCCAAAGGTTTTAAACATGATAGCTTGGGGACATGTAGACATGTGTTAGCACCTAATCATATCACAACAAGGGACATCATGATTTAGAGATATGAGGTCCTAGGGACATGATAACATGTTTTAAGATATGAAGGCCTAAAGTTAAAATATGTTTAAGCCTAACCAAAGGTAAGAATCTTTATAGGCTTAAAATTAGAATCTATTTACACTTAAAGGTTAAAATAAATTTATTATTTTGGCTTTAAATAGTTGTATGGTTCCCACTAGAAGTTCTTTGCAGTCCTATTAATTTTCTTGTTTTCTTCTCTCATCAAACAAACAATGAAAAAGGTTTCTACATTTTTACAAATATCTCTTTCTTTTTCTTCTCATATTGTAAAAGAAAAAGACCCAATATATATAAGGTGTAGGATGTGAACAATATATTGGATTTATGGTTTTCCAATCCTAAGATGCTAAGGCTTAAGATGTGAACAATTGTAACCCTAAACCCAAGAAGATTCTCACCTTAAGCCTAAAATGATTTTGAAATTGAACTTAGAGAGATTCTCACCCTAGGCCCAAAAAGATTATCATCTTAAGCCCAAACAAATTTTTACCCTAGGCTCACAAAGATTTCAACCTTAAGCTTATAAAGATTCTCCCCCAAGCCCAAAAATATTTTGAGCCCACAAAGACTTTCAACTTAGGCCCAAAAAGACTAATTTTAAACACCTAAGAATTTAAGATATAAGTATTTCAGGATAATTGGCTTATGAACACCTTAAAACAAATGTTTTGCAAACATCATGAACCAAATGTCCTTGGGCCTAATGTGAAGTCACCCTAGGCCATAGACAAAAAAACATATTTAAAAATCAATTTGTTTTGGCTTAGTGTAAGACCTTGAGCCACACAATTTAAACATAAGCCAAAGCATGTGTTTAGGCTTAGGGTTAAAATATTTTTGAAAATGTTGCCATTAGGTATGAACATTTGAATATGTTGGTTTATGGGTAGAAGTAATCTTCGCATCTAGACTTAGACTTAGAATTTTTTGGGCATCTTAACCTAAGATTGGCCAATTTGGTCCAATCCCACAGTCAAATTTGATATGCCCCCCACCCCCCCCCCCCCCCCCACCCCCCCAAGAGGGCTCCATGTTCCCTAGCACAAATGAAAAGAAAATAAGAATGCCCTTTCCAAGTAAAAAAACTATGATATGAAAATTTTGCTTGAACATTTTGGCTTTAGGTCATAAAATTTTATGCATTTTGGCTTATGATCTAAGCATTATGTTTTATGGTCTAAGCATTTTGGCTTGTGGTTTAAGCATTTTGACCTAAGGATATAATTTTTCTAACATTTTAATTTATGGTTTAAGCATTTTGGCGAAAGGTTATAATATTTTTAACATTGGGACTTGTGATCTAAGCATATTCACAAGTGGTCTAAACTTATAGCTTAAGCATTTTAGTGTGCATTTTAGTTTTTTTGGCATGTGGTTAAGTGTCCTAAAAGGGAAGGTAATATATGTTCATGTTCTTCCCTCTTTCTTGGCCTCTAAAATGTTCACTTGTGTCTTTTCCAAAAAGAAAATGCCTTAAAGGTTCTATGCCAATTGGGCTAAGCTCAAGCCCATTAATCTTTTGTCTTGTGACCATAATTTATTACCCTTACATTTCACTAATATATATTTGACATTATTAGGTAAAATTTTAATTCAATGATTTAAACTTAGGCCAAAAAGAACAACCCAACATATATTTCATGTCGACCCATTTGGTATTTTGTAACCATGCAAGGTGACACACTCCTAAGTTCCTTGTTGAACCCACTTGAGGGTCCAAGTGTGTTGAATTGCGGAAATATGGAACTTGGAGGCGCTCCCGACTTCCAGCACTAGAAAGGGGGTAGAGGGGCGTGCTAGAAGTCCCATGATTAGACTAGGAAGAGGGACTAGATTATCAAGCTTGAATCTGCATCCAAAACCAACCACAAAAGGGTTAGTTCGCATTCAGGACACCCTTGGGTGTTGGGACAAGCCACGGGCACTTTGACACATAAGACTCACCACAGCCCGGACTCGGGGGAAGCCACCACCTTCCCCCATATAGTATTCTCTGCAATGCTCCGCGGGGGCTACATCCAAATGGCTCTTTTTCCCGGGACTCCCAAGTTGGAGTCCCGAAATTGTCCCGAAATTGTCCAGTTGGAGTCCCGGGTCTTTGGGAGCTCATATCTCCTAACTGCCAAGTTTGATCAAGACAAGGTTTAAACCAAAGTTATAGCTCTCTTCAAGAGTTTTCCAATGCCATATAGTACTCCCAATTCGAATGTCCGGAAGAGGTCGATTCCCGACTTTTAATGGTCGGGAGTCAAACTATCAGTTTGACTCCCGACCCTTCTTTTGCCCATAACTTGGGCTGCAGATGTCCAAATGACCAATGCGAGGGCATTTTGGACATCTACACTTCAAGAACTTTCCAATGACACCAAGAACACCCCAATGCGAGGTGTTTTGGCCTCTACTGTCGAACTCTAAACATTCGGGAGTCTCGGAGGACTCCAAATTCCCAACTTTGGGAGTGGGAGTTTCATCCTCCCACTTCACCCAAAGTAGGGTTGCGACACAAGGCACAAATGGATGATAAACACTAAAAATAACAACAAATTAAATATAAAACAGTTTGTTAGGTGTCTTGATAATCAAGGTTGTGGACCCTAATGACTCAAACCTTGTCGTTTACCAAGCCTACCATGGTTAACCGAACTTGGTTGGACCCCTCCCCCCCCCCTTCCCCCTCCACCCCACCCCTCAAAACCTTTTTATTGCTTCCTCTAACTCACTCACCAGAACCTAACCCCACTTCAACTCCCTTAAAGATATATTTTTTCATGCTTGCCCAATGTTCCAAATCCTTTTCCTCGGCTCCCAAAAATCACCCTTTCCCCAAAATTAATCATCCTCTTTTAAGCCCACCTTCTCCCTAGCCCTATATCACAACAACACATTTCGAGATTTGTGATTATCCTTTACAACTACATATTAGTCAAGAAGGACATATGCAATTAATGACTAGTGAATTCTTAAACCTATTTCATCACAAGGGACGTTCAATTGCAAAGCCCAATCATTTTAATGATTAAGATTTTAATTTTTTTTTATAATAATGAAATTTCATATTATCATTAACCTTGGTTAACATGTAAAATGCATGCCATTTCAATTTAGTTGTTTTATTCAATTAAATGTTACAAAAGATGCCTAGATGGATGGATGACATGTGTCAAATATCTATAAACATGTTATGAGTCATTACACATGACCAAAATCAACTTAATTTAGCCCATGTAACTAACGTAGCCAAAAGTCAACTTAACTTAACCTAGTTCGGCTAACTACTTATCTTAAACAACCTATCCTAAGCTAAATGGCCCAAATTAAAAAACAAATGTCGGATTCCTAGCCCAAGAAGCCTAGACTAGGCTATTTTACATAAGCCAAGTGGCATTAATATCATAGGTTACAATAATGAGGACTTGAACCCCTCACTTTCACTTTGGGGTAGAAATCCTCATCCAATGCATTACACTATTAAATTTTTTGGATTTTGCAATTGTCATTTGCAAATAAATTTTAGTTGCATGCAACACATGCAACTGCAAATTTGTGTAATTGCATAAGACAAGTTGCACATGACATTTTGCAACATTATGTATGCAACATGTATATACGGTGCTAATATACATGCTCATCCATACATACTAATCCAAATGTAGTTGCACCTTATGTGCAACTCTCCTTGCAACTACAATGTAACTAATAAAAATATGACACGTGTTTAAAAATTGGACAACTAGCTTGTGGACAAGTGTCACTATTTAATTATTTTTGTGTTTTCAAAATAAAAAATTCATTGGATTAATCTCAATCATTAAACTTTTTGCCACTAAGATGATGACATGTGGCACACCATGGAATGTCCATTGACCATTCGACACGTGTCTTTTTTAACACCAATTTTATGATGACACGTGGTAATTAAGGGTCACTTGTTTTTTAATTTAAAAATATTAATTAATGAATTTAAGTCATCTAATTTATGGCTAATAAGGTGTTGACACGTGTTGCCTATGTAGGCAAGTAGTTATTTAACCTTATTACGTAAGTGGGTTTATGTAAGTATGTAAGTAGGTTGAACATAGGTATGTTTAGGCTATATAGGTAAGATTAAAATAATCTGATTTTATTTCTAATATTAACCATTTTATGAAGGTCAAACTTTACTTATTTACTCATCCCCAATGGCATTTAGTCCTTGAATATGACAATGCCATTTCTCCTACTTATATATTGAGCCGAATAGACTTGGAAGCCAAAGGATATGGGATAAAAAATTCCATTGCAAACTTCATGAACCAACTTAGTTGCACATTAAATGCAAGTAATGTATTAGAGTATAGCAGTCACGGGAGGACTTTGTTGCTTCTAGTGTCCAAAAAAAAATTGAAGCCCCCCTCTTGGCGCATCTAACACACTAAGAATCGTCAAAAAAAAGAAAAGAAATGAGAAAGTTATGGCCCCCCAAAGTAAAGGGGGGTCAAAAACTCAAAAAAAAAACCAATCAACACTACAAAGGCCGATTTTTAAACACCCACAAAATTCCTTTTATGTTTTTTTTTCTGCTATTAAAGTTCAATCATGAGTTCTGACATGATTTGTAGAACTTCACATGGCGCTCCTATAGCATTTTAAATCGTTTAAAATGAATAAGGAATAGGAAAGTTATGACCTTTGAAAGTTGGAGGGGTCCAAAGAAAAGAAAAGAAAAAGTTTTGCAACTTGGAAAACTTATTTTTCTTATTTTACTTCTTATTAATTTTTCATTACTCCTTTTCTTTTGCACTTCAAAGATGATTGTATAATATTTTAATAATTATGATTACTTAATAAAAATATGATTTAAACATTATTATATAACAAAATCTAGTAATTAAAAATACCTATTGATATTTTATATATATATATAATTGATTATCATTATAATTATAATGAAAATTTAACTGATAATTATGAATTATTTTAATATATTTTAATATTATCATATTAATTGATTCTGAATAATGTTTTTGTTTAATCAAATTTACCTTTTTAAAAAAAGATTCCAAATCAAATCAAATCAAATGTTTTGCTTGCCAAAAAAAATATTTAAATATATTTGACAAATAAAATTTAAAACTTGCAATATATATTTAAACCATGGTTTAGTTTAGCTTAATTTAATTTAATATAATTTAGTTTACCCATAATTAATTTAGCCATTGTTAGTTTTAGGTTAATTTATTTTAGCCATAAATATTTTAGCATAACTTTTTAAGCCATAATTAATATATTTTAATCTTTTTTAGCCATAATTATTTTATCTTAATAAATTTAACCATGGTTAGTTTTAGCCATAATTATTTTAGCCTAACTTAGTTTAATTACGGTTAATTTAACCTAATTTAATTTAGCCATAAATATTTTAGCATAATAAATTTCACCATGGTTTATTTTAGCCATAATTATTTTAGCCTAACTTGGTTTAACTATAGTTAATTTAGCCTAATTTAATTTAGCCATAAATCTTTTAGCCTAATAAATTTAGCCATAGTTAATTTTAGCCATAATTATTTTATCCTAACTTAGTTTAACTATGGTTAGTTTATCCTAATTTAATTTAGCTTTAGTTACTTTAACTTTTTTGTTTATTTAGTCTAGGTTAATTTAACCATGGTTATTTTAGCTTTGGTTAGTTTAGGTTAGCCTAAGTTAGCATGAGGTTAACCTTAGTATTAAAGGCACATAATATTATTATACATAGCCTATGTAGATATATTAAATATAATAATTTAAGTATGTATAAATTTATGTCATCATTTTTATGACACGTGTCCATGTTGTACACATTTAGTTACACGTTAGTTGCACACACAACCATATGGCTGAAAAATTATACAATACCAAATTTATAGTTACAAATGACAACTAATTGCATACAAGTTGCATAGTGACTGGTTACAAAAGACAAAATTTCTAATAGTGTTATCACATTTTGTTCTAGCTCAAAAAGTTTAACCTTAAATTAACCTTGGCCACCCTAACCTACCCACTACCTACCAACCTAACCTCAACCTAAACTTCCCTAGGTTGACTTAAAATGAACTAATGTCAACCTATATTACTTACTAACCTAGTTTCAGTTAACCTAGGCATTTTTAGGCTAAAAATTAAATTAACCTAGGATAATTGTGTCACATCTAGTTGCATCATAATTGTATCTAATTGCATAGTTTTGAAGTGGTTATAAACTTGATAAAATATTTTGTAATGAGGCTACCTAGGTTGATTCGGCAAAAAACTTAAAGTTAGGAACCTAAATAAGCTTAGTTAGGTTCATTGATTAGTAGGGTGACCTATTCTAGGTGTATTTAAACATATTAGATGTAGTAAATTTCTTATGTCTAATCAAGTAACTTAAAAGGTAGCCTACATTATGAAATATGTTTTTACTAAGTAGCCTACATACATAGGTTAACTTAATAGGTATGTTAACCTAAGCTAATGTGTTAAGTAGTTAAAAAGTCAAGGAGTAGTGTGTCATTTTTTTCAAAATGATTATTAATATTATAGTCATAATTACAAGTTAACTAGATTGTTTAGCACACATACACATGCATGTGAATTCTTGATTTTAAAAACTTCATGGCACATAAAAAATTATGGCATGCCATGACAAATATTGGTGTTATAAATTTAAGAAACACAAAAGCTTATGTTGTCATTGAAAATAATGGATTGCCACAAAAATTTGTGACACCTTGTTGCCAAATGGCATACCATGTCATCATCACATGGAAGACCGAATAGTTATTAATCGCAAAGGACAACAATATTTTCAACTAGTAGCTAATAAATGACATTAATTCATCAAATCAATGACATGAATCATGATGTTGACAAATAGGACCACATCATCTTGTTGGCATATAATATGCCATGTCATCATGATGGGAGATTGGGTTGTTATTAATCACAAAGGTGGATGGTTCTTGCAACTAATTAACTAATGAATAAAAAATTGTAAAATAACATGATAATTTACCAAAACACCAACAAGTTGTCATATTGATTATAGTTGCAGAACCATTATTTGTTGTGTCATATGGATGTTTTTTGCCATTACTTAGTGATTTTTATGATTAAATAATTATAAATGTAGTTGAAAAAAATTAATTATCATTTTTACATATGATTCAAAGCGCAAGATTTGTTGTAGTGAAGGTAAAGTTTTTGGACTTGCATCTTGGTGCAAAGAGCTACATTGAGGGATTGGACATCATTTCTAACATAATGACCAACCAATACATGCTTCATTTTATCCAAAACAATGCATGAATCATCATTTTAACTAATAGTCACATATTTTATTACCACGTACAATAACAAAACATGTCTTTTACAATTGCTCCTATTCGATTATAGTCATTTTTCTACTTGTTTTTAAAGTTGTTTATGTCATTTTCTAGTCATTTCTCCCATTGTAATTAAATAAAACAAGTTGTAAAAGATATGTTTTGGTGTTGATTGCACATGGAATGCCAAATCATCATGTTGTGAAACTAAAAATCATTATTCTAGTTTCAAAAGTCAAGGTAGTTTTAATTAACTAATTTTGATTTATTTAAAACATATTAAAGTATAATTTCAAGAATAATAATATATCTATAAGAAAACCCACTAGTCATCACACTAATTATAATTACAAAATGATGACATCACATGACATTTCAATTGCCTTTGCAACTACATATTGATTTTTATGACTAAGTAGTTATAATTGTAATTGAAAATGACAATAATCATTTTTTTGACGTGTCAAAAAACCTGTAATGTGTTGTGTATCTTCCTAGAAGAATCATCCCTCGACCCACTTCCTCCTTGACCACTATCCATCCTTGAGGATTCATCTCCTCTTCGAACCCACCTTCTCCTCGGGGAACATTTTCTACCTAGCCCCATTTCCCCAAGGACACATCTACTACTAAGGGAATGTTTTTTCCCCAGCCCACCTTCTCCCCGAAAAACACTTTCTGCCTAGCCCCATCTCCCCAAGGACACATATACTACCAAGGGAATGCCTTTTCCCCCAAGCCCACCTTCTCTTCAAAGAACCTCTTCTCCCCAACCCATATCCTCTCCTTGGCCCCATTTCCCTAGGGAATGTCTTCTCCTTTACTTACATTCTCCCCTTCCACAGTCCATCCCTAAGGATATGTCTTTTCCCTAACCACATCCCTCCTTCCCCAATGGTACTATTAATTAGGATTTTCACAAATTTTCACGAGTTTTTGAATTCATTAAAGGAGTTAATGTTTGTGGTCAATAGGGGGTAGTGTTATCATTCCCCATCATTGATCTAGTTCAAATTGATGATGGTTGTGAAAAGAATACGTTAATAGAGCCGTAATCATTAAATTCAACACCATTGTTTGAATAATGACAAGAGTAACATGGTTATGGAATGGGCATAATTGTAATTTTTTGTGCCCTTTTGGTTAGGGTTTGTACAATCCATAGCCAATGTTCACCTTCCATGATCGATCTCTTTCTAGTGTTGCCCAAGGATTCAGAAAATTTGAGCTTGGGAAAAGTTAGAACTACCTAGATGGCAAGATGCCAAAAAACACTTTGCCTTTCCATCTATGTCCAAGGATGCCCAGTTGTTGATGCTTGGGGATGTGCCTTGTTATATCCCCCATGGAAAACATTTGCATTTGCATTTTTTGTGTTTCAATTGCGTGCTATGTTGCTTCAATTTTTTGCTCCATTCATTGTAATTATTCTTGGCACAAATTGAGCTTTTATCTTCTATGTAACTTAATATTTGGATTGGGTGTTCATTGTTTTCTTTGATTTTTTGGTTTGCAAGGTGTGTTCTTTCATTTCATTTTGTTTTAACATCATTTTTCATTGTCCACAACCATGTTTAACAAGGAATTCATTTCAAAGACACACAACAGTGATGGGGGTGAACATATATCTTCAAATCTCTAATCAAACCCACTAGTTTTTGGTTGTTTAATCTACCATCTTTAGATATATGGTGCAAGTTTAGGCTTTGGAAGCCTTAACCTCAATTTCAACTATTTTGTGATGATATTAACTCCAAAACCTCCATCCAGTAACACGTCCTCTATTATATTCTTCCTAATCTGTACTTGGATAATTGCCATATGATTATTGATTGCTATAGAAGTTATCCCTACCTTTAGTATTGAAGAACTAATTTGTTTATTTATGGTTGCTCTACTCAAATTTTGAATTTTCTTTGGTTTTAGCTTCTACTAAGGATACTTGTTTAACTCAAGAGCTATTTTAAGTAACTTTTTAAAGTTTAAAGTGTAACTTGTTTCCAACATCTACTTACAAATATCTTGAAAAATCTTTTGTACTCTAATCAATTTTTCTTGTGAAAACATTACCTTTTGAGATTTGTGTGCTTCTATAGGAGTAATATTTGGCATAACTTGGCTAGGTTGTGTTCCATCCCCCATGGATGTGGATGGCCTTTTTGTCTAGGTTTTCATTTTTTGAATTTGTTGAATTGTTTCCACCATTGACTTCTTCAACTGCTCTTTGTTCTCCTAGTTAGTGGCACTTTTTGCTATCCTTGATTTTCTATCTTTGAACACCTATTCTTCAGTTGCCTTACTTCTTGTTGTAACATTAACATCCACCACATTCATATATGTAATGATTGTCTTTATTTTAGCAATAGGTTGAACTTTTGTTATTGTCATAGATATCCCATGAAACATTTTTTGCATCTTAGCAAATTTTGGACAATTTGTCATTTTGTGTCCCTTCATATTAGAAAGGTCGCATACACATGAATATGTCTTTTATGGTTTTTGATTTTGTGGTGTTACCTATGTGGTTGCCACTATGGCCTTTTTCTGTTGCATGTTTCCATATCGGGATTATTCATTCCACAATTTGTGTAAACCTTATTAGTCTTGTATTACTCTATGCTTTTGGTGGTGTTACTTGTTTTATCTTTTGTAGTATTAAAAGTGCATTCCTTGTTTCTATAATAGTCATTCCTTCTTCACATAACATAATCGCCTTTTTATGTTGTTGTAATGTTGATCATTTCATCCATGTAATCGCAATTTTGAGGTATGATTATAAGCCCACCTCTAAACACAATAGTTAAAAAAACTGTTTGTGGTTGGTGTTTGTAAACCATGAGCTAACTTCTAAATCCTCTCATAATAAACCTCCACCTTTTAAATCTGCATTTATTTCATATTCTTAAATTCCAGATGTAATTTTTTTTGTCATTTTGAGTTTTTCGATGACGTTTGCAAAATGCTTGTGTGAGCTCCAAAAAATTACAGTCGAGAAATTTTGACATGTAATTGTGGCACCAATTCAATGTTGTATCTTTTAGCATATAGTTAAATGCATTGATGATATACTTTTAGAGGTTTTTGCAATTGTTTTCATTGCAAAATTAAACACTCCAACATGAACATTTGGATAATCATATTTTTTGAAATTGGGGTATTTAAAAATTACTATGTTTCGCCTCATAGAATGACCATTTTTGTTATTAGTGATTCTTGTACTTATGACATATGGTTTTTGATATCCTCTTCCTAGATTTCTAGTATCTATACTTATGTGCCCTCCAGCAGTCGTTGAACTCATCAGTGGTTGATTTGTAGTATTATTCACATAATCATTATTGGACTAGTAAACACCATGTGCAGTGTTACAATAACTCCAATAATTGTTATTGGTGTTCCCAAACTTCTACTCAATTTCCTTTTCGTCGAAATCCCTCCCAATCCATAACCCAAGTTAGCTGCAGATCCAATTAGTATTCCACTTTTAACAAAATATGTGGTGGACACAACAATAGTTTCCATTCATGTGGTTCATATTATAGAATCAAGTGGTCGAATAACCTTTATTCCAATAGGTTGTCTCCCAATTTCAGTAACTACCACTTCTAATCTTATTGAAATTTAAGTGATTCGAATTTTGCAATTCCCCATTCTTTGGTTACCCATTGGTATCCTCTATGGTGCAAAATGAGGATGTGAATACACCTTTGGTACTTTGTTCTTGAACTAAATGGATGGATTTGTCTACTCTATGTTCATAATTGGCTTCCCAACTCCATGCTTCCCAATTTGTTTTGGACTATACGAATTCTCGATTCCTGTTCTTGTGGTTAATCCATTAATGTTTTTGCCACATTTTGTAGTTCCACATGTTTAACAATGCCTTTTTTGATGTGAAAAGGTATGGAAGGATAATCCATGATTGCATGTACTTCCTCACAAAATGCACATAATTTTGAAAGTAATCTGGTTGTTTCCGTGTCCATATATTCATGATCCCTAGTTTCGTCGATGTACTTTGTTTGATCCAACTTTGGATTTCTTTGACGTGAATATGACTGTGGTACTTCATCCAACACATTCAACTATGCTTCTACATATTCAAATGGTTTTAGGTAGTTTTCTTCAATATCCTCAAGCACATTGACATTGGTGTTTTTTTCCACCTCATTGTCTTCCATTAGTTCAATAATTTGGAGATGTTGACTGGTACACAAACTTAGATTATAAACTTATTGTAATATCCTTTCTTTGGTTAATCATTGATTATGGACTTGAGATTTCCTACGGCCAATCAAGTAGTATAAAAGTCCCTATTCCATCTTGATTTTTGCAACTCTAAACCATAGATTATGGTTGGGAAGTATATTACACCCACTCATTTGGGTGCGTATTTGACTACATCTTTCTCTATGGATATTGTCATTTATAACTATGCTTTCTTTGAAGACCACTAGTCCATATTTCATGCCTTACCACCTCTTGTGGTAAAAACGATTTATGTTTTACAAGTCTTTATTTTGTTCTTAGAATTCGCCTATCCAACATTAGATTCTGCTATGGGGTTTGTGTAATCCCTAAATACTCCTTTCCATTTTCATGATTATTTTTTGTTTCTCCTTTAAGACCTTAATGATTTGCCTTTAAATCCAATTGTCATTGTAACTCTAAGTCACCATCCAATGCATTTTATTTCACAATACTTTTAGAATGTGTAGACCGCTATGTAATCCTCATGGCTTCAACCATTTAGACCTCTAGTACTTCTACCATACTCCTTCCAAATCTAAATTGAAACTAAACCATTCTTTTGAACACCTTCATTTATGGTGCAAACATGGAAAATGTGGAAAACCTTCTTGTTCTTGTAAAAAGAAAATCCCTAAAAAATGGTTGCCAAATGGTAGATGTGGATTTAATTCCTCAAAAAAATCATTGCACACTTATTATAACAACAATTTTGCAATACAAAAATGCATTTATTCACAACTCTACATTAATTTTAAACACACACACATCTACAATTCAACAATACACCAAATTCAAGATTGTTTCTAATAACTAGAATTTGTAATCCAAAACGTAATGTTAGAAATTACAAACAAAATTACAATTCATGTTCATGAGATTAAAAACACATATGATTCACACATCAAATTGAAAATGGAAATCAATGGAAAAGTTTGTACTCTCCTTATTTATTGAAAACTCAACCAAATACAACAAAATCCATATTATATGGAAGTGTAATCAAAACAACAAGTCCAATCTATGGTATTCAACACCAAAATTTATAATTCCTTTCCAAAGTACTTACATCTCTACTCTCACTCTAGAAATGTGTATTTACGAATGTCTTCAAGTTCCAAAAACTTTCTCCTTTGGGCAGTCCCCATGTCACCATCAATATCAACAAGAAAACAAAACTCAATAAAAATTCAAAATTCAAAACCTTCATGATGCTCCCCCAAGCTCCTTGATGGACTCAACTATGAATCCAAAGGTGAAGACAATAAAAGGGGAAGCAATTGAGGCACACTCCTTGACTTGTAACTATTCGGGGGTAGAAGGGGCGTGCTGGAGCTCCAAGATCATGATTAGGAAGATTGACAAGCAAGTCAATTACTCACATAGACCTGCACAAACCAAACAACAAGTTGGTTAGTGCATAGCTATAACACTTTTGGTGCATAGACAAACCACGGGTAAACACGGATTCATGGGACTCACCACAGCCTAGACTTGGGGGAAGCCACCACCTTCCCCCTTACAGTATTCTTTATGCCTGGTCACAAGGCCAACATTCAGATGTCATTTTGTCCCGGGATTTTCAAGTGGGAGTCTTGAAATTCTCAAAATTGGGACTTTTGTGATTTTGGAGGCCCATAACTTTGTGTGCAAACCTTCGATTGAAGTGAGGTCTAAAGCAAAGTTGTAGCCCTTGTTGAAAGCTTTCCAAGGTATGTTGCATGCCACCTATGCATAAAAAATTAAGGCGATTCCTAACTTTTAGTGGTTAGGAGTGCCTATTTGATTCTCGACCTTTCTTTTGGCCATAACTTGTGTTTTAAGTACCTAAATGGGTCATGTGAGCCCATTTTAAACATCTACGTCCAAGATCTTTCCCATGATACAAGGGACTTTTCAATCCAATGGGTTTTGACCCCTATAATCATTCTTTGAAAATTAAAAAATTCATCAAAATTCCAAGTTCCAAAGTGGGAGCTCGTTTGGGAGTGTGAAGTTCATTCCCTTACATTTTCCCACACTCTCGAGAACATGAAATGTGACTCTTGAACTTCACTCTTTGCCTGCACCTTCGCAAGCCCTTGCCTTGGTCATGAACCCAAGGCTAATGTTGCGACACTTCAAATGTCTAATGACCTATTCCTATCTATAATATTTTGTAAGTTCAAAAACTATGTAATTTACCTATTTCGTTAACAAAGATAACGGTGAATTATATTTGGAGAATTCCCAAGCACATCAATGTATAAATATCTAGAATTACTTTCCCTAGGGGAGTTTGTTTTAATACATATATTGTCTTCCCGGGGAGGGGCATCCACCCTTGTTTGCAATTGGTTTAAGGATTTGTAGGAGTTATATTTATTTGAGTATGTTTATCTTTGCATCAACATCGTTGACAATAAACACATTAGGATTCCATTCAAGAAGATTGTGTTGGAATTTGGCCTTCAACATTATCAACCATTGTTGAAGATCCACACTTTTGTTCTAAGCGAATACAATCTAAGCTTGGGAACTCCATTTTGCTATTTCTTGAAAAACACGAATGTATATAATGAAAACTACAACAAACAAAACACTTGTTAGCTAGGAAGACCATGTTGATAATGAAAAGATGAAGCATGGAGAGAAAATTAATGATAATACCTTATTGTCATTTGTTTCAAAAGTTACATCACAAGTATTGGCGTTTTCATGCCCCAAGATCCACCATCAGTTTTCTTTGATACAGAGTCTGGATGCCAAGAGTAGATTTGAGGCCAAACGATACCAAGCCAAGTGGATTTTGCTGGAAGGAAAAAACACTTTTTGAGGAAGTGACAGGTGGGCTATGAGGGGCCGGGGGGGGGTTCCAATCGGATTCAGTTAACTATGGCAGGCCTGATAAACGGTCACCAGGGTCTGCAACCCTGACCCTAAGGGCACGTCGCAAATCGCGCAAGATTTAATTCATTGCTATTGTTTAGTGTTTGCCCAAATGGACAAGCCCCAGAATAAGCCCATGAAGTTCCAAGGGGGGGGCTGGGCCGCATAAAGTCCGCAGTCCTGCGGATGGGTTCCCCTCTAGTGCTTTTATTTGCCTTGTATTTCTTGTGGATGGGTTCCATCCATCCCTGCCTTTTTTATACACAGGAAGGGACTACAGATGCCGGCCTTCCTTTAATAGGCAAAATATACGCTGGAGGGTTCACGACTTGTTTTTTCCGTATTCACACAGTGGCGGGTTTTGTTGGAGGCTTAGGTGGGGTTTTTTGTTTGAGACCATCTCCGTGCTTCAAACTCTTGTGAATTTGGCAAAGGATTTGTGAAGGACTTGCGGTTGAGAGGAAAGAATATGTGAGTCTTTTGCTTTCTTTTTCATCATCGCCATCGTCATGTAAGTTCCTCTTTTCTCGCTCTGTATACAGTTTATTTTGTTTCCATCTGTAGTCCTGTGCACGTATGTTGCTGTGGAGAAGTTGGGGAGGAGGGGGTTTTAGGGTTAATGGATGTTTTGTCTTTTAACTGTCTCCTCCTCGCAGAGGTCTCCCTTTTCTCTACTTCTCGATTCTTTGTGCATCTTTGGGTCTCCTTGTAAGGGATATGAGGGCTGCCAGATAATGCTTAGGAGGTTTTGTACCATGAGTTTTTAGGGTTTTGCCAGTGTGTACCGGTTCTGAAGGTGGTTTGAAATTGACGGAGATTTTCCACTTATGCCGCCATCTGAAGCATGTAAAACTGGGGACTCAAATACTTTGATTCACAGGGGAATCCTGATTCAAAGAATCTGAGAAATCGTCAAATTGTGCAGGACTTCACGCATTTGTGTCAAAAATTTGCCGAGCTATGTCACCGAGCAGAAGCTACGGGAGCACTTCTCAGGGAAGGGAGAAGTCACGGACGCAAAGATTATTCGCACCAGGTGTGTTCCTGATATTTACTAGGGTTTACGGTTTGCTGTGGATTGAAACTATAGGCTCACCTTAAAGTACCGACAGCATGGTGTCGAGGTTCATGTTTCGATCAACAGGAAAGAAAATTTTGCAACTCAGTGTAAGAAAAGGCTCAGAGATAAGTTCAGATGGTCAGCATTGTTGAATGTGGGAAAACACCACAATTCTCATCTGTGCAAGTTTGTGCCATAGTGTAATTTTGTTTAGAGTTTGTGGCAACAGCATGCATCCTGTCATGCACATTATGGATGATGACAACAATGGTACAATTTTTTTTGTCAAATTGACTCTGTTGCGAGGTGGGTCTGATACTGTGAGTGTAATTGGAAATTGCAGAGATGGCAAGACACGGCAGTTTGGCTTTGTTGGGTTCCGAACTGAGGAGGAGGCAGAAGCTGCTGCAAAGTACTTTCATCAGTCCTTCTTTGATACCAGTCGCCTCACCTGTGAAGTAAGTTCTGTTTTCATATATGCTTTATTCAATCTGAGGAAAATACAGCCTTTGGACTATTTCTGTTGTTGTGATATTCAACCACTGGACAGCCAGATATGGTGAATTCTAGTGATGGTTGCTGTTATCTTTCATGGGAGCAGTTGTCTATATGCCCAAATGCAAACTGCTTAATGCCCATGTGAACTTGGAGCCTGCCATTTGAGACTCTTTCAGCTTCTTGTGGAGGTGGCTTTCTTGAATGACTCCCATAACAAGTGGCTTATTTTGTACACTTTGCAGCTGGCACAGCCTATTGGAGCCTCTAATCTGGGAAGGCCATGGAGTCGACATTCAAAAGGAAGCTCAGCCTTTGACAAAAGCCACACACCTATTATAAGTGAAGACCTGACAATATCAGGAAGAGTGGACAAAGAAAGAAGTAAACATAAAGAAACTAAATCTTCTGACAACATTGAGAATGACCCACAGCTAAATGAGTTTCTTGAAGTGATGCAGCCCCGCAACAAGGCAAAACTGTGGGCCAATGACACAACCATTTCAAATGCAGCCAAATCAGAGACAGGATCAAAACTGGGGAGGCTGGAGAAGCAGAGAGGGGAGGTCTCAGGGAAGAAACCTGCTTTGGAGGTTAAGACTGTTGAGGGTGTGTTGAGGCGAGTGCCCATTGGTAAGGGGAAAGGTGGCAATCAGCTTTTACAAACTCATCTCCGCTATGAGGGAACTGATGATGATGAGAGTGATGAGGATGACGATGAATTGTATGAAGAAGCTCCTGTTTTAGATTTAGAGGTGGAGGGAACAACAGCCCATTCAGGGGCTGATCCCAAGGATTTGATGCCTCTGGACAAAGATCCTATTGTGGAGAATGCAGCAGTATCAGATTTGGATTATATGAAGGCCCGGGTAAAAGGAGGGTACTGGAGTAGTGATGATGAAGGGAATGCAGATGCTGATGAAACCAATTTTAGAAAGGAAAGCTCAAAGTCTGAAGCTGAAACAAGTTGTAGTGAAGGAGAGGAGGAAGAAGAGGAAGATCATGAGGAAGATGTCCACATGACAGATGCACCTACCAAAGTAGTAATTGCTAAAGAAGATAGTGAACTAAAAGATGAGGCTGGGATTAGAAACTGTGAAAGTCAGATAAGGGTTGATACTGGAGCTCCTGATGGGCAAGAAACTATAGTTGAGGTGGAGGCAGAGGAGCAAGAGAGTGTGTCAGAGACAGGACGTCTTTTTGTTCGGAATTTGCCCTACACAGCAAGGTACTACTTTCCTACCTCAGATTTGCATGTGAGTTTATATTACATAATCAAAAGGGATGTTAATAGGAGGCAGAGATTGTGAAAGCAGGCTGACATCAGTTTTCCTTGTTGGATGTAGTGAGGATGAGCTGGCAGCACATTTTGGAAGGTTTGGGGAGCTCTCACAAGTGCATGTAGTGTTAGACAAAACTACCAAGCGTTCCAAAGGCCTGGCTTACATCTTGTACATGTTCCCAGAAGCGGCTGTCAGGTATTCCATATGCAACTTCTCATCCTTGTTTGTGACAGCAGGTATATTTTTATCCAGTATCCATTTCTTATTGCTGTGGGCTTTTAATGAAAATGAAACTTTTGTTGACCTAGCTACTTCTGCAAAGGATTGATGGGTTCTTACACTAACCAGTGGGTTTGCTAAGTCAACAGGGCCATGGAGGAACTTGACAAGTCCATATTTCAAGGGCGGTTGCTTCATATCCTGCCTGCAAAGCGCCCCCCTGCTGCTCCAGAGCCAAAGCAGTATGCACTATTCCATCTTAGTCTAAATTATACACACAGTAATATGGTTGTTTATAATCTTCATTCACAGCAGAGGGGAAAAAGGATATGGGAGGAAAAAGCCTGAAGGGCTCTCAGGACTAAGAGAGTTTAGATGGTGGAAGCAGTTCATTGAGAGGCTGTACTCATGCAAGAGTCATTGTGATAGTCTTCTGGACTAGACTTTATGAGGAGAAGTACAAAATATAATTGTTGCAAAGTTTCTAGACCCGATTTTTTGGTGGTACAGTTCACCCACCTGTGTAAGAAATGATCATGTGATGCAGGGCCATTCATGCTGGACCAGGAACAACTAAGTATAAGCAAGAGAGAGAGGAGCAGAGAAAAGTGGCTGAGGCTAGTGGGCACACACAGGCTTGGAATCCTCTATTCATGCGTCCAGACACGGTGTGGTTCTGTTACCTTATTTGCACTTGCTCAAAATGAATTGAGTTCTGGTTGAAAAACACACCAACTAGTAAAGTTTTGCTTCAATTTCACTCCTCTCACCAAAGTACTTTCACTTCTGTTTTACAGATAGCGGAGAATGTGGCCAGGCAATATGGAATGTCCAAGAGTGAGTTTTTGGACCCAGGGGCAGAGGATTTAGCTGTACGAATGGCACTAGGAGAGACTCATATCATTGCAGAGACCAAGCGCTCACTCAGTGATGAAGGTGTTGATGTTGAAGTATTGGAAGAGGTGGCATCTGGTAGAATGGGAAAAGTGAACCGGAGCAAATCTGTGATCTTGGTAAAGAATCTGCCTTTCACAACATCTGAGGCAGACTTGGTGTCCATGTTTGGAGTCTTTGGCACCCTTGGTCGTGTTATTCTTCCTCCGACCAAGACCCTTGCTCTGGTAAGTCTCTGTATTTCTGCCTACCAATTGAAGTGTAAGAACCTATGTCAAAGTCTGTTCTGCTTATAAGGGTGTTGGATTTCTGAAATCAGAAGTAGGATGCAGAGACTGGACCTCTTTTGTATGGGTTGCATAGATTCACCTTCTGACCTGTTGCAGTACATTTCCTCTCATAGAAATGTATTTTGGATAGAATCAACTAAGTAGTCCTTATGATAGTTTTACAGCTATCCAATAATGGTTCATAAGTGTGACTTTCCCAATAGGTTTGTCTCTGACTATGTTACACATCAAGGAAGAATGGGAAGTGTATTCTGAGAGAAGATATGATGGGATTCTATTTTAGGTAGAGTTTCTGGAGGCAGGGGAGGCGCATCGAGCTTTTAAGACCTTGGCTTATAAACGGTTTAAGTAGGTGCCCTCTCTTATCAGTGTCAACCCTAACTCTGGCTGCCTACTTTTGAGTGATTTTAAAACTCATATTTTTGTCACCTGGAGTTCAGATTTGGGAGAACACTGATGTGTACTTTGTATCTGATCACTAGGGATGTGATTTTCATGATCAGGTTATCCTTATTGTCTGTTTGAAGGAATATTGCAAAGAGATTTATTGTTGTGGAGTATGTAGAGAAACATGTAATTAGATAATGTCCTCAAGCAAATCATGGGGATGTGAGTGTAGGCACGTCCCGCTTTATCTTGAGTGGGCCCCTGAGAATCTGCTGAGTGGAAATGGAAAATCAAAGGTTAAGACAATCGAGAAGGGGGTGGGTGTGGGCTCCAATCGGGCCATAGTAGAAAAGGAGCTCGTCTCTGCTCAGGATGACAACGATGTTGATCAGGTGTGGAGTAGTTTGGCATTATGTTTGTGAACTTTCTGGAGAGCAACTCTTGCCAACATGCTTCTTTCTGTCCTTTACAGGTGCCCCTCAAATTGATGGGTCATTACATGGAGGAATAGAATGCAGCTATTTGTGTGTTTCATGGATAAAGGACCTTCTACAGACAAGGATATTTATGATGACTTGTTTTTGTTTGGGAATGGCAGGCAAGATCAATTTTTGTGAAAAATCTCAACTTTTCTACCACAGAATCATCACTTAAGAAGCATTTCCAGAAGCACATCACTGAGGGTACTATACGCAGTGTCACAGTAAGTACTAGTCTTGACAGAAGTTCTTTGAAAGAAAATTATTGCTTAAATTGAGAGCTTATGGCACTCTCTGAGTAAGACATTTATTTATTTCATGATTCTCATGCTTTGAGGCTGCTGGTTATATATCCAAAGGATAGTCAATGAAGAAATTCTAAGATACTTGTCTGTTTGAATGTAGATAAAGAAGAAGCTTTCCAAGGCAGGGAAATCCCTATCCATGGGCTTTGGGTTTGTGGAGCTTGACAGTGCAGAGGCAGCAAAAATGTTCTGCAAGAGTTTGCAGGTGAGCTGGATTTGCTGTGTGTAAAATCTTCAAGAGAATTTCCTTCTATATTGGATTTGCCATCATGATTGTTGAGGTCAGTTCTAACATAAGGTATTGTCATGAGGGGTGTAGGGCACAGTGCTGGATGGGCATGCATTAATGCTGCAGCTGAGCCATAATACGAAGAAGTCAGGTGATAGTGATTCAAGAGCTTCTGCTGTGAAGAAGGTGGATAAGAAGGAAAGTTCAACAAAAATTATTGTCAGGAATGTGGCATTTGAAGCTACTAGGAAAGACCTTCAGCAGCTCTTCAATCCCTTTGGCCAGGTTAATAACCAACTCCTCACATGCAGTGCCATGTTGCATCTAGAACATATTTCAGATATTATTCTCAACTTATCTCTTGCCTGGATACAACCGAGCTATTGGACTTCAATAAATAGGATAGCTTGGTTGTTCAATTGCAGATCAAAAGTGTCAGACTTCCAAAGAAATTCGATGGGAACCACCGAGGTTTTGCATTTGTGGAGTTCATCACACGGCAGGAAGCTCAAAATGCATTTGAAGCTCTTCAAAGTACTCATTTGTATGGACGCCATCTGGTAAGATATCTTAGCCCATATTCTCAAGTATGAGCATCACTATTAGTGCCATCAGGGAAGAACTAATTGATGTAGCTTCCTTCATTTTCTTCATGACATACCTTTTATTGCATTTAGCAGGATAGGTTGCTCTGCCTCCAGATGTATTGCTGTACCCTATTATTTGGTTTTTTGCTTACCTCACATAACAGTAAATGGATGGCAATCCACATTTTGAAATATGTACTTTGGCCTTGGCCATAGATGTGATTGATAAAGGTAGGAAGGTGGAAATGAAACAGCTGAGCACAGAAGTTTTGTGTTCCTGATGTCGTGCAATAGGTGCTGGAGAGGGCAAAGGAGGGCGAGAGCTTGGAGGATCTCCGTGCACGGACAGCCTCTCAGTTTTTTGAGGAGAATGGTGTTGACTTGGACAACAAAAGACCTTCCAAAAAGCGGAAACAAGCTGCACTTGATGATAGCCACATATCCTTTGGTCAGTTTGCTGACTAGATTTGAACGTGGGAAGAGTTCGAGGTCAGATTAGGGTTTAGGATAACAGAAGATGGTCAAAAAAGCAGAAACAAGCTGCACTGGATCATAGCTGCATATCTTTTGGTCAGTTTGCTTATTAGATTTGAACATGGGAAGAGTTGAATCTTGGATTAGGATTTAGGATTTTTGGTTCAGTACAAAAATGAGAAGTGGGTAAATGTGCAACACTGAGAACCAATGCCTTGGAGCACTGTCCATGGCACTAAGAGTTTATGCTTTTAAAGCAATCCAAGAAAGCTAAAAGACAGCTTTTGAAAGTGAGGTTAGTTGTAATAGGGTCATGAAATTGTTGGCAGATAGACCAGAAGTTCAACCACTGCCATTAGTTTTCTTTCTGCAAGGATTGAGAACCAAGGATTGATTTTCAGTGGAGATTAGCATGTGCAGAAAATCCCAAGAATGTCCATTTTGAACAAGGAACTCCAACCACATCAATATGTGCATCATCCTTTTTGTATGGATTTGCTGGACCATAAGACAGAATGTTGAATTTGTTAAACTGGTGTAAACACAAGAAAATGTAATCCTAAAAGAATTGCTGATGGATGCTAACTATATCATATGCTTATCTTTAAGGTGGTTTGCTCTTTGTCAAATCCAATGAATGCATAGAGTTCAATGTTGTTGGCTGTATCACTCCTATACTCAGGATCCAGAATTCTGGACTGGATGTTCTCTGATAAATGAGCTGAGCTTTGGTGCAAAAAACCACATAGATGTTTGCTATGATTGCACTCTAAATCTATGTAAAAGACTATCTATAGTAATATCAAATGCATCTCTAGTGGATACATTAGATCCTGGTTTGCTGTAGATGATGTTTGGGAGAAGTCCATTGATGGTCCATTGCATTGCAGCTATAGTGTTTGTGGGAATTCGGTGCAGCTCTTCCAGAACATCAATCTTGCCATCAAGAACAGCATGGCCATCAAAGAGAACAGAATAACTTCTTCCTTTCTTTGGAAGGTACTCCATGTATTGCTGATAGATTGTGTTTTCATCAAAGATGACTGGTATTGTTCCAGAAACCAGACAATCGAAAACACCTTTGCGAGTTGGACTGTCACCTGGAGGTTGCAAGCAGAAGACAGAGTTCAGAAAATTTTGAGTGAGAATTTGTGGGTTCCTCTCACAGTCAATGATGTCACAACGAAGAAGCAAGCATTGAGATGAGTTCAAGCATTGTCGCATGAGCTCATCTCGTAGTAAAGCAGAAAAAGTCTTGCCAGCACGAGGACCACCAGCAAAGAGCACCAGATGATTCCGTTGTGAGCTTAGCATTGTCCTCTGCCATGACACAATCTGATCATCTGCATAAGGATGGAAAGAACTAGGGTATGGCATTGCCATCTGATCTTGTCTGTAATGATCTTTCTCAATCAAGACTTTGGTGACATTCTCCAACTCTGTCAAAGAGAGAATAGGACTGCCCCATCCATCTTCGAATTCTTGCCTCGTAAGATCCCAGGCTATCCTGCCCAACACCAGTAGATGTTTGTGACCTCCAGTGACCTGCCAGTGTCGACTGTTTTGTAACCATCCAACCAACCTCTGGCACATTCGATCTCTGTGAGCCATAGTTCTGTTCCAAAGATTCTGAGTCATGTCCAAAGCACCATAGAATGGAATGTAACTAAACGCTGCTTTCTCTGGATCATCAGTGAGACAAGGATACTCTTTGAATCTTTCATGGTAAAAATGCTCAAGAGTCCACTGAGTTGATCTATACCACGCATCATGGGGGAGCAAGATATTGGAGAGAGAATCATTTGACTCAAGCACAAATTGCTCACCAATCCCTCTGTTGGACAGATCTTCGCATATGTGAGGCCAAACAGGATCATTGTGACACTCGACAACAATCTTCTGGTTGAATTGTGGTGGGAGGTCATAGACATAGATGTATCTACCTGCACACTTTTTGTACTCTTCCAGCTCGACATAGCTTCTTGTGTTCTGGAGGCCGGCGGCACCTGCTCCACCAGCTTTGGAATCTGACCAGCACGGCTGTGATGGTCGACACTGGAACATTCCACTCTGGAGGATACCCACCAGTCCATAAAGCCCTAGAAAGACACAAATGACAATGACAAGAGTGATGGACACAGTCTTTGTATACATTTTGTGGTTCCGGTCTTGCACCCTCAAGAATGAACCCGAGCAGTCCATGATAAGTAGAGAGCTTGAAGTCTCCAGCTGCTGCAGCAGCTTGTTGTTGTTCCTGATTCAGTCGACAAAATTGGAAGAGGTCAGAAGAATGCAATCATCTGACGAAGAGCGAGGATCCATGATCATTTCCCCTGATCCAATTGGAGTCCCAAAGCACAGAGAGAGAGAGAGAGAGAGAGAGAGAGATCAAAGGAAGAACAAATCAATTCATCACTAGCTTCCTTTGTACACTACCTTCTACACAAACATTTCTTAGACTCACACAACACATATACCATGCGTTGTTGAACGCTCTTTGATCTTGAAAGCTAACATTTACAAGCTAAAATGGCATTTGCTATGGAAAATGCATGCCCCAGTTTGATCATGAGTTTTTCAAGGTTCGAATGTACTCCATAACTGGAGCTGCCCAGAAAATAGCTCTGAAGCTAGTGTAGGCTCTACCAACATCCCAAGAACTCGGTGATTTAACCAAGCTCTAAGACCATATCTATTATGTGTGCACAGATATGAGGAAGACAGACTACAAGCTCGCTAAATTTTTAGCCGATATTGCAACAACTGGGTGTTCTTGAAAGAGCTCTGGTCTGGACAATCGTAATATATGATGTGGACCAGTGGGTTTTTTAGCAATTTTTGTTTGTATCCAAAGTGGCGATCGTCCATAGCAATATGTAGAAAAAGTGGCAAACGTCACTAGGAAGATTTAGCAAAATCTGGCTATAAACCACATATGAAGTGCAAAACTTTTTCATCCTTCTATATTTTTGGCTACACACTGAAAATCCAATACTCACATCTGAGGAGTTTACTAATTTTTTCCCTGCCTTCTGGCGATTGAAAACCTCCAAAATCACTTCATTTTCGAGTTTTTAAATTTAAATTTGTCTTTCTGGCGAAATTTGGCCAATAAAAATATGCTATTGGCACCATAGATGGGGGGATGTACGCAGTCTACTTGAGACTCAACTTCATGATGGCTGCATGCTACTACATATACCACCTTCCCACGTTCAACCCCGCTGCAATTGGAGCTTTTTGCACCACTTTTGGACCCTACCAAGCATCACCATCATGAGTCCTCCAGGGAAATTGCCGTTGTACGTTTTGTGAGGGGAATTTTCCAAGTGCGACTCTCGAGTGCTGCTGCAGCACATTTTCGTCCACATATAAATTCACGATTGGAGAAGACCTAAATCCAAATCAATGGATGGGTGGGTGGGTACACCATGCCAATAATGAAAACCCTGGAAAAACTTTATTAAAGAAAAAGCGAAAACCCATACAAGGCATTGATTATTTTGGTGGTGAGTTTTCGCCATTTTGAGATTTAAAAAAAAAAAGAATATTCTGTCACACATACTTTGTTTTAAAGAATCGCCAAAAAGAGAAATTTTTATTTAAAAATCACCACGATTGCCTACAATTTGAAAGGATGCTTAAGATTTTTCTACTTCCGTGTTTTGAATATCACCAGATTTGGCTCAATATACTTTGGACCATGGCCACTTCAGCAACGTCACAAAGTTGAATAATAGATAAAATATTACAAGGGTGATTGAAGGAGAGTGCAAAGAAGTCTTAAAATTTGGGAAGAAAATACAAAATTCTGTAAACATATTCATTCTCAACCAGAGTTTTTTTCCAGTAATTTTGTGATGTTGCTCAAGTGGCAATCATCCATAAGTACATTTAGCCAAATTTGGCGATACTCAAAGTATGAAAATAAAAAATCTTATGCACTCTATCATATTGTAGGTAATTCGTGGCGATTCGTGGCAAAAAATTTAAAATTCGATTTCTGGCGAACTTTTCTCCAAAAAACAGGGAATTCGTGACAGAATACTCTTTTTCAAAATATTTTCGCAAATTGGCAAAAATTCGCCAAATAAAAAATTTAAAAAACTGTGAATCTTAAGTAATAAGCTCAATCTAATCTGTGGACCACATTTCTCTCGTTCCCTCAGCAATCTGCCATAGGATTTGTACAGTTTCCCAGAACTTGCACCCGAAAGCAGCTCCGTCAACGGTCGCTCTCCATCCATCTTACACTTTATTCTCTCACTCTCGCTTTCTCGCCCCTCGCTCCATCACCCCACACTTTTGCAGTTTCCAATGTTTCATGCCATCATTGGTTGATATTCGTCAAAAACATTTGGAAGCTTGTAATCATTAGTGCCTAGAAATGTCAATACAACGATTTGCAATCAAATTTTGCGTGAGCATTGTTGCATTAGATGGGATGGTGGCAGATAACCAACCCGTCCCTCCAATTTCCAACCAAGGATTCGCTTCTATGGATCTTAAGTTTATAGGTTGACTACCTTCCTAGTTCAGATAGGGGTTTCGTGACTACCTACATATTTGCCAAAGAATAGGCATAGAAATGTTTGCTTGTTTCAGCAACCAGGAGGCAATTTCTTGGGTGAGAGATTAGAATGGGTAGTGGTTGGTACAAGAGCTGGAGCTGCATGGCCATTTGATTTGCATAGACTTGGTGTACACTAAATATTGCAAAAAACATATTTATACTGAAGAAATCTACTGGTCATTAAAGAAAAGCACCTCAAAATATGGTATAGGGCAATGTACATCTTTAGTAGACACTTTACCACCTGTTGGAGTAGCAAGTTGTGCAAGTTTTAAGATGAAAACTTTGATGATTCCTAAACTTTAGTAGCTTCAATGGATGCATTGAACTAACTGTGATAATTCACTGGCCTACCCAGCACTAAAGGAATGAAATGAGTGTTGCAAAGTCAAAATTCTTGGCGTGGGCCCTATTCAAAACCTACCAAGTCGTCTTTTTTCCAAACTAAAAGTTTCCACAAGTACTTTTGAAAGCCTATTGTTGACATCTAAACACTCATAATGCACCTTTATTAAACATTTGTATCCACCAATTGGATGATCATTCAAGACTCTCATATCATTCAAGAAATTTGGCATTTGCTTCACTGTTTTATATTGCAACTTGAATGAAATGTGGTTGTGATTTTTTTGGATGATGAATTTATTTATTTTCATTGGAAGCTAGTGTACGTTGTATGCCTACCTTTCCTAAGCATGTGCCAAGAATGGATGTGAAAGAAGGGATGTTACCAACAAACTCATGACCCTTTCAAAATTGGCATTGAACAAAGTTGAACTAGACATGGAATACTTGTTAATTAGTCGCGAACACATGAAATTTTTCCTTAAATTGATTGCTACTACTTTTAATAGTAAGTAATTAAGTTCAAACATGTTCAAAGGGTTCAAAAATTTCCATTGGCATAAATAACCCATCTTGTTTGATGGTCATCTTTTGTCTTTCACATTAGGTTATATACTATAAAGATCTTAAATGAGATTTTGAGGTTATTCATCTATTCACTTCAAGTTCCAAATGTGTCCCAAACCTAGAACAAAAACCTATTGTCAACAATGTTTGCAAGTTTTTTTTAATCATCAACCAATAATGGGATCCAATGATGTTCATTGTTCATCCTCAACGTCTTTGATCAACGTCCTCCAAAAAGCACAAAAATGAACATGTTGGGTCCTAAAATAGAAACATGGTGGGTCTTGAATCATACTTTGTTTCAATAATATATTACACCTAGGTTAAAAATAATCTTGAGATGGTGACTTTATATCTACTCTATCTTGTATGTCATATGGTGATAAATATTCAACCAATGTACATCACAATTAAATATTAAACTTACTTTATAAAATAAAATTTCACTAAGTAGAAACATGACTCGTATTCAAAACATTAAAAGTTCAAAGTTCAAATTTAGACAATTAATTGATGAAAACTTAGTCACAATGAGAAGGTGAAAATTAGCACATAAGGATTTCAATTTTGCAAGGTTGTGTCCAATAGAAAATTACATGTTTGAAATCCTTAACTTATGAATTCATTGGATTTTGAACTAGTTTAAAATTATTTACATTGTGATGTTATTATTAACCATTGGCATACTTATTTCCATTTAAACTTAACCATAAAGAATGTGTCCACATTTCATGCATAGGTTAATATATTTCAAAATTTTATTCAAATCCAAGGTGAAGGGTATCTCATGAAATTGGTTAATGGTTAAAATGTAGTTGTAGAAATAAGACAAGCAAATATTTTTGGGTCAAATTCAATTTTTTTAAAAATTTCACAAATTAATTAGGTTAATTTAACATATCATGACTAAATACAAATTTTTCCTTTAAACAAAAGTGATCCATGTGTTCAATTGTCTAAAGTAACACGTCATAACTAACACTCAATAGTCTATGATTCTTAAACCAAATAAATAAATTATGATGTTATTACCTATTATTAGTTAGATAACACTACATAAGTGCAAGGATGTTTGGATGTTAAAATGCCAAGAGCAAGGTGGACCTCTTTGTTAAGTGTTTGATTATTATTGTCCGTGATGTGTAACAATTGACAACCTTTTTAAAAACATGCATATTCCACATTAAGTTTAAAGTAATGAATAAATATCAATATCAATTTTTATGACATATATATAATTTTTATTTTTTATATTTGATTTTTTTCTTAAGTTGTTTGACCATTCACTACTACAAAAGTGGGGTGCAATTTACTAGCTTAAATTCACTATGGGAACTTAAAAGTGAAATAACTTCATTCCATTTTATTGATTTCGCCCTGGTGAAAGTTATTTCATTATAATATCATTATGTAAATATCATGTTTCATCACTAATTAACATAATTCATTACTATAATTTACTATAGTAAATAGATTTATTTTTATGTTTTTAAAAAATTCTATCTATATTATTTTATGATATACCCTATATTATTTTAAGCTATTTTAATTATTTTAACTTATATTTTATGTTATTATATGTTATTATAAATCATTGTACCCTAAATTATTATATGTTATTTTACCTTAAGGTATCTTAACTGATTTATTATAAGCTTTTAAGTTATTCAAAATAAATTATTCAATTAACTTTAAGTTATACTTTAGGTTATTTTATTTTAAATTAATATATGTTATTTCAAGTTATACTTTAAATTATTCAAGGTCATTCTATTTTATGTTATTATAGATTATTTTATCCTAAGTATAATAACTTAAAATAATCTAAAATATAATATAATGACCTAAGGTAAAAATAATTTAGAATATAAAATAATAACCTATAAAAAAAAAAATTAAATACCTTACAATATAATAACTACCAATAACTTATGATGTTATAACATAAAATATCCAACAATAATTTATAATACAATAATCACCAATAGTTGTAATATAACATATAATAACCAACAACAACTTATAATAAAATAACAAAAAAAAACCATCAATAACCATCAATAGCCATTAATATAATAATCACTAATAATCATTAATAGCCACTAATATAATACCAATTAATAACCACCAATGTCCACCAATAGAATATCCATCAATAACCACTTAATAGAGTACCCATTAATAGTCATTAATAGAATAACCACCAATAGTCATTTATAGAATAACCACCAATAGTCATTTATAGAATAATAACCAATAGCCATTAATAGAATAGCAACCAATAACCGTTAATAGAATAACGATCAATAACGACCAATATAATAGCTACTAATAGCGATCAATAGAATAGCCACCAAAATATATATTGTTTTACCATTTTTTTAATCTTTTTTTCATGTTTTGTTTATTCTTATTTTATGTTAACAAAAAATATAAATAATACTCAAAAAAATTTAAAACAAAAAAAACAAACTCATTTTTTTAAATGCTTAAAACTCCTTATAAACCTCAAAAATAAAATAAAAAAGTCAAAGTCTCAAAAATTCTCAAAAACAATCCTCCAAAAACCATTTGAATTGAATTATATACATATTCAAGTTCAAAATTCAAATATATCCAATCTAACTAGTGTGTAATTAGTAAATGTATAACTAGTAACTAATGTAACTAATCATTGTTTTAAACAATTACATATTTAAAATAGAAAAAAAGTAAAAAAATGCGTTTAACACCCTTAGGTGGCATATCCTTGGTGGGGTTTATTATTATTTTTATCCTTGAAGAATTTTGGTTGTTAATAGTACATTTTGTGGCCCAACAAATTCCAACTAGTTCCAATTTCTAATGGAAAAACTAACTTGTTATGAAAAACAAGTCAAAAATCAAAGAATAAATAATTAGGTCTAATAACTTGGGACTAAAGGTCCCAACAACAAAACTAGTACAAAAAATAGGGCAATAGTTTACTTCTTTAGAAATTCTAGAAAGGAAATACCACTTGAAAGACAACTAACATCTTTTTTAAAGGAAGGAAAAACCATTGTTATATGTGTTGCTACCAGTACTACATTATAAATTATGTTTATCACTTGTCAACTACCGTTTCCATTACTACAAAGGTCATTTCCTTACTACAACCTTGGTTCCAACCCAACATTGTGTAATTTACCCTCCTACAACTCTATTTCCAAATAGCAAACAAAGTCAATTTCTATTACACATCATGATGAAAAAAAACCATCAGTCAAAGTTTTCCACTTAACCCACTCAAATTCTTTGTTCCAAATGCACTCAATACATCAAAAGATTTATCATAAGCTACAACCTCTTTTTAAAAACTCCTTTATATTCTTATCCAAACCATACATACATAAAAAAAATGAAATAGGGGGAATCCCTTTTGAGGGATTTCCACCCATTGCTTTAAACCACATCATTTCTTACTTTCTTGCCTCCATTCTAGTTTTTTTTATAGAAGAAACCAACACCTTAATAAAGAAAAAATGGAAATCTAATCCAATCCAAATTAAAAGGGAAAGGCACCCACCCAAATTTGAAACCTAAGCTTAAGTCTTAAACCCTTCCCTAATCACATGAAACAAATTAAACAAAAAGAAGGGAGTGAATATTGAAAGGGCACCAAGCCTAGAAAAGGCCTTATTAACAATGACAACATGCCTGACTTGATGGATAAAACTTTAACTTTTTACAAGACAATTGCCACCATGTACTAATAAAATGCATGTAACACTAATGGAAAAAGGCCTATAGTGCCCTTAGTTGACCACGCCATATTAACACATTGATGTAAAATCAATTGCTTATTGGTGCAAACAACCAAATACCTCCACAACAAGAGGTGAAAACATATCATGTTGACGTTGATTGTAGTAAATCCTATCCTTTGCCATGATTGTCGTGGCAACTCCCTTAAAAATGGCAACTATCAAGACTAAATCCACTTGAATGGGATCGACAATGACAACATCAACCATAGTACGAACCAAATTGTGGATAACACAATGTTAATGCACCATCATGAAGATTGAAATGAAGGTGAAGGCATCAAGAAAACATGTGTTTGCTCACAAGAAACTTGAGATTTAACATCTTTAATGATAGAAATAAAGGTGTTTCAAATGAATCAAGAGAAGTTATATGTTTCCCTACATGGGAACACCACCTAGAAGGTGTATCCCTTTCAAATCTATGGGCTAGCCATAAATGCAATGTGTTAAACCTAAAGCCATTGGGTGGGGAGACACAATTAAATGCGTAATGTTGTGGAAAAAAATGTTAGAGGCCATACCAAATGATGCCATAACTAGGCATGCAAAAAGCCATGTCCTTGAACCCAAACCTATGCATGATATCAAGCAAACATAATGAAAATTAGAATTAATGTTTGAAATTATGTTAGAAAAGGTATGGTCATGCAATCTCTCTCATATGATCTTCCTTTATTTGAAAACCACTCAAAAGGGGGATGTAAGCTTGAACTACAAGGGGAAGAAGGTTTCCCACCATCTTCAAATGTGCCTAAAATGGAAGCAAATTTGAACTACATGTTTTTCTACCCTTCAATAAAAATGAGTGACAATCTTGCAACAACGAAAAGGCAATGAATAGGGCCACCAAAGCCCAACTCCTCAAATAGGTTGCCAAGGCAATGGCCAAGGTTAAGAGTTGCATAATTCCCAACACACAAGTTATGTTCCCAGGGATACACCATGTGTTGTTATATAGGAACACACTAAGAACAATTCAAAGAAGTTGTTGGCCGAATCCTCAAGGTTAATGAGTCTTGAAGGTGTTCAAATACCATGCCAGATGGTCCACTTGTTGAAAAATGGGACATACAAATGAGTGCATATTTGAAACAATTAAAGGTAAGGTCCAAGTTTATGTTCAATTGAAACTCCATCAAAAAATCTAAACTTGTTAATGACAAATTTGACAAGTGGAATCTTGCAAATCATGAACAATTTTAGCTTAAACAAAGGCCAAGGCCATGGGTACAAAGGCTCTAGTAATTCAAACATATTCTCCAACACGCCCTAAGGCTAAAAGTTTTTCAAGATGATGGGGCTAGAATAGGGTGGAGTCCAAAGGGGATGTGCCTTTCAATTACAATTGTAAAAAAATAATAGAGGCCTAGGTGTGGAGTAAATGTTTTGATTGAAGCTCCTCCTAATTACTTGAAAGAAATTATTGCAAACACACCCTAATCTTTCTATTCTTACCCATTTCCCCTTAAGAGGGGAGGAGAAAGCACCATTGTGGGAAAATAAAGAACAAGTGTTAAGTAATGACATTTAAAAGGTTTGAACCAATTGACTTAAGGGAAAACAAAAAAAAAATTGTACTTCACACTTCAAAGCTGCATGGATATGCAAATATAAATGTGATTGGGGGAATCCCAAATGGAATGTACCAAAGTGGTCTAGACTTGATACCCAAGCCTAAACCAACAAAAGAGGGAAGGGGGCCTAAAAGGGAGTTAAGGACATTTCTTCACCACTTGAAGGTAAAGTTCAAAAGGCTTAGCAATGGCACTTTTGGTAATGAGCCAAGCCTAGACAAATAAATAGGGCTGCAATTGTAAAACATGGGACAACCCATTGGGGATGGAGGTCAAACCATGTTGTCACAACCCTAAATTGGGTTCACAACTAAGCATGGACTACAAAGGCCCATGAGGCTAAGAAAGTGTGTTTAGGTGTGAAACATAGTTTCACAAATGGGGGACAATCAAGGGATGGAACCATGACTCCCAAGTGCATTCCCACTTTGGGAGTTGAATGTTTAGAACCTTTTGAAAGGCTAACAAACACGAAATTTAATCTCCAATACACCATTAGAAAGGTCTTGAAGCTTATATGCTTAAATTGCCTTGGTATTGTTCATTTAAACCTAATGTGCATAAGTTACGATCAAAAGAAAAGGCAAGAGTCAAATTGGGAGTTAGGAGTCATTTTCCAATGAATTAAAAGTCTTCAAAAGGAGATGAAACTTAATGTACATAATTAAATTTTTAAAATTAAGTTGTGTTGAATTACACAATTAAATAACATGTTTTAGGAATTATTTTTATATAATTTCACATCTCCAAGTTCACATGCTAAGTTGCAAATTTCATTAACATCCATATTTATTGGATATATAAGGGTTTTTAATTTTTTGGGTATCATTTTTTTTCAAATAATGTAATTTATTATGCATTATTTTTTATCCAATATTTGGGAGGTCATTTAATTAATTGGATGAAATAAAAAGGTATCGTCCAATGGATTTTTTGAGGAAATTTTGGATGAAACATTGGGTGATTTTTTTTCATTTCAAAATCAAATGTGTGAATTGAACAAGGTCAAGAGTGTACATACACATGAATAGGAGC
>Ga0209208_10000631_pt1 | contig 46560 bp, 33 predicted proteins | sample S1TSphfallax_3_FD_187694 | JGI IMG/M metagenome (GOLD analysis project Ga0209208, IMG submission 187694) | Host-associated microbial communities from peat moss isolated from Minnesota, USA - S1T2_Fd - Sphagnum fallax MG (SPAdes) (version 2) | ecosystem: Host-associated > Plants > Peat moss >...
CGACCGCTACAATACCCTGATGAGCGAAGAACTCTCCATTCCCGCCCGCGCCGCCATCGCCACCAACGAAGCTCCCAAGGCGATCGGCCCTTATTCGCAGGGCATCCGCGCCGGCAATCTGCTCTTCACCTCCGGCCAGATCGCACTCGATCCGGAAACCCAGCAGGTCATACCCGGCGGCATCGCCGAGCAGGCGCGGCAGGTCTTCGCCAATCTCAAAGCCATTCTCGAGGCCGGCGGCAGCGGCTTCGCCCAGGTCCTGAAAGCCACCGTCTTCCTCGCCAATTTCGACGACTTCGCCGCCATGAACGCCGTCTACGGCGAGCACCTCGACCTGCCCGGCACACCGCCGCCTGCTCGCACCACCGTCGAAGTCTCGCGTCTGCCCAAAGACGCGCTGATCGAAATCGACCTGATTGCTCTCGTTCCAGCGGAGTAGCTCCCCGCCTGTTCGCGAAAACTTGAGCGCGCAACCCGGCTTCTCTCGTTTTCCTGTCCTAATTCTGCATTCCGGCGGCTGCCCTTCCCACTCCGGCAACGACGATCCATCCAGGCGTGTTTCCCTCGCGCATTCCGCTTTGCCCCGCTCCTAGACTGATTGTTGAGTCCTTCCCTCAAATACCGGACTCATCGGGTTCCCGCTCTGGGATGCAATGCGTCCGCATCCCGGACTCGGTCGCCCTCCGTTTCCGGGAGAAACGCGCCATGGCCATCGAGATCGATCGTCTCAGCGACCTGCTGTTGAAGATGGCCGACGAAAATGCGCCCGGCCGCGAGTTCTCCGCCGCCATCGCCGAGCTGGCCCGCACCGGCCGTTTCGCGCATCTCAAGACCGTGCTGCCAACCGTCGTCTACGAAGAGCTTTGGGAGCGCTACGAGCGCGATCCCAAAGCCTTTGCCGAGGAGTGGGAGCACCTGGCCCAGGAGATGCAGCAGGGCTTCATCCAGCATGCCCGCCAGCGCCTCACGTCGCTCACCCGTTTGCAGCAGGTCGGCAACGGCCAGGCCCCAGCTTGGCAATCCATCCAACGCGCCCTCGACTCCCGCCAGAACGACCTGCTGCGCGCCGCCGTCGCCGCCGAGTTCCTCGACCTGGTTGAGCCAGCCGTGGCCCGAGCTACCCACCTCCGCGAGTGCGTCGTCGCCTCGGCCAGTTCCGAAGAGGCCGACCGCTATCTCGATGAAGCCACCCGCTGCTACTTCTTCGCGCTTTTTACCGCCTGCGCCGTCATGTGCCGCAGCGTTCTCGAGGAGGCCATCAAGCAGAAGCTACCGGACGGCCTGCGCCGGCTCATACGCTCCCGCTATCGCAACGCGCCCACCCTCGGCAATTTGCTGCACGAGATCAATAACAACCTGCTCTCGACGGGAATTGCCCCCGATTTTCCCCGCCTCGCCAACCAGGTCAACGACATTGGCAAAAAAGCCGTCCACCAGGGGCTGCTCCAGGAAGACGAAGCCCGCACCTGCCTGCAAAATGCCCGAGAAGCGCTGCAAATGCTGCTGCGGCGATGAGCCTCTCAGTCGCGCCCTAACTTAATTCGCGAAAGAGAAATGCGCCATCCCACTGCGAAGACGCAGGCCGGCTCATGTATTGCGTTTCGTGCGATTCCGCCTTCGTAACCGGCAACGCCCTCTTCCAAATTCTGAGCGTCTTCCGCGCGTCGGATTGCTTCGGCGTCACGGCGCTCATTGCGTTACGGCTTGGAGATGACCCATCGGGGCATAGCACTTGGGTAACCGATGGGGTATTCCCCTTTGGCAAACAACCTGTCACAATGGTGCATTGTTTTAGTCGGAACGTGGGAGTTCGCATGAGCGATCCATTCGGCACCTTGGAAGACGGCGCAACACCGCTCTCGCAATTCCTGAAGTCGATCTTCTCCCGGTGGTTCGTGCTGGCAGACCTGGGATTGCTCGCGGTTGGGCTCTTGGAGCGTATGCATCTGGCGCAACTGGCATCGCTGACGGTTGCGCTGGGCAGATTCGAACCCTTCTTGCCGGAGACGCTGCTGATCGTCTCCGTTGCGGCTTTCGGGACCGCCGCGTACAAAAGCTGGCAGCGAGAATACGAGTCCGCTCTGCACCATGTCGAGTATTCCAACACGCTGGTTGCGGAACTAGCCCGCCAAAGCCGCGACCTCGAAATCGCCCTGGACAAGGTAAAGAAGATGCAGGACGCTCCCCGCTCGCTGGGTATGGCCCGCGACATGAGCAACCGCGCCAGCTTCGAGATTCACAGCGCCAAGAAGCGCCTAGAAGCGATTACCGAAGAAATCATCCACATGAAAGACAAGCTGGACTTCCTCAACGAAGACCTGAAGAAGCCGAATACGAGTCTGGCCTCGGCGATGAGTGTGCTGAGCCAGACGCTGGGCGAGATGAAGCTCGACGGCGAAACTGCCGCTCCCCGCGTGAAAACCACCGTCAAGCGCTGACGGTTCGCGCCTGCTTAATCCTTCGCAGATTGTACGTTTGCGCCCTAGTTTGGCAACGAAAATGCGCCTCTTGACGCAAAACAAGCTGTCCTTGAACTGTTCCTTCAATTTCCCCGTCCGGCTTCGCCATGCCTCCAATATACTCCCGATTCGAGTATCGGACCGGCTCGGCGCGAGGGACAAGAATCTGCCCGTTAGAGTGGCCACGGGCCGAAGCCTATTATTGGTCCCCATGAACCGTATCCGGGTTCTCAAAGCGCGTGTACTGCGATAGGAACGCTAACTCGATTGTGCCGGTGGGGCCGTTTCTTTGTTTGGCGATGATGATTTCGGCTTTGTTTCTTTCGTTGGGGTCTTCTTCTTTGTCGCGGTTGTAGTAGCTCTCTCTATGGATGAAGGCTACGACGTCGGCGTCCTGTTCGATGGAGCCGGATTCGCGGAGGTCGCTTAGCAATGGCTTTTTATCGTCGCCCCGGCGCTCGGAGTTTCGCGAGAGCTGCGAGAGCGCGATGACTGGGATCTCCATTTCCTTGGCCAGGGCTTTGAGGCCGCGGGAAATTGCCGACACTTCCTGGGTGCGGTTCTCGTAGCGTTTGCCGCCCTGGGTGGGGAGCGTGGCGGACATCAGTTGCAGGTAATCGACGACGACTAAGTCGAGCTGGCCGCCATTCGCTTGCTTAAGGCGGCGGGTTTTGGCGCGCATTTCTGAGAGCGAGATGCCGGGGGTGTCGTCGATGAAGACTTTGGATTCGACCAGGGCTTCGAGGGCGCGGCGGAGTTTGTCCCGGTCGTCGCGGCCGAGGAAGCCGGTTTGGAGTTTGCGTTGGTCAACCCAGGCTTGGCTAGCCAGCATTCTGCGCAGCAGGGCTTCCTTGGACATTTCGAGCGAGAAGACGGCGACTACGGCTTTGCCGGTGACGGCGGCGTTCTGGGCGATGTTGATTGCCCAAGCGGTCTTGCCCATCGACGGGCGGGCGGCGATGATGATGAGTTCGCCGCGCTGGAGCCCCGAGGTCATTTTGTCGAATTCGGTGAAATGCGTCGCGAGGCCGGTGACTTCGCGGGCCTGGCTGTAGAGGTTGTCGATGCTTCCGAACGACCCGGCGACGATCTCCTCCAGGCTGGCGAGGCCTTTCGAGACGGACTTTTCGCCGACCACCATCAGCTGGGATTCGGCGGCGTTGAGGACGTCGAGCGCGGTTTCAGACTGGTCGGCGGCGCGGGCGATGGCGGCCGAGCAGATGAGCATGAGCTGGCGGAGGAGGCTCTTGTCCTTGACGATGCGGATGTATTCTTCGATGACCGGGCGGCGCGGCAGGCCCTCGGTCAGGGACGACAGGTAGGCGACGCCGCCGACGGACTCGATCTCTTTGTATTTGGCGAGTTCGTTGGCCAGGGTGACGAGGTCGATGGCGTGGCCCGTGCCGCCTAGCTCGGTCATGCGCTGGTAGATGCGCTGGTGGCTGTCGAGGGAGAAGTCCTCGGGGGTGAGCTTTTCTTCGGCTTCGGAGAGCGCCTGATTTTCAAGCAGAATCGCCCCGAGGATCATTTTTTCGGCGGCGACGTTGGCCGGGAGACCGGTGTCGAGAGCGTATGCGGAGGAGTTTGCCATCTGTTTCAGTCTACGGAAGGCGGTGTTTGTGCCAGTTGTGGACGCGGTGGAGAACGCGTCCGAAATCTTCCGTCACGCGGAAGGGCTATCATGTCGATAGGAGCAGTCTCCGATGAAATCCGCTATTTTGCCCGTTTTTGCCGCGTTTGTCGTTGTTTCCGGCTCTTTGCTCGGTCAGGCTCCGGCGACGACCGCGCCGGTTACGTCGGCCGAGTCGCCGGATATTCGCGAGTTGCAGAAGGTCGAAGACTCCTGGGCCAACGCGCTCAACCAGCGCGACCAGTATGGGCTGGAGCTGGTGCTGTCGCCTTTGTTTGTCAATATTTCGGCGGGCGGAGACATCGCTACGCGCGACCAGGCCATCGTGGCCCTCATCAATGAGTCGGATAAGAACGCGGTGACCGACATGCATGTGATTACGGTGCGCATGCTGGGCGACGTGGCTGTGGCCAACGGCACCTATTCGTACACGCACCGGGTCAACGGCGCCGAGCAGGTGGAAAAAGGCGTCTTTACGCATGTGTTTCAGCGGCTGCATGGGAACTGGGTCTGCTTGAACGCGCAGCGGACGTTGATCCGGCAGGATGGCCCGGCCAAACCGGCAAAGGCCAAGACGAAGTCCGACGCCGAGCTACCATTCCACATTCCGCTGTTTTCGAAGTCGGATAAGCCGAACCAGTAAGCTGCGGGGCGATGTTGCGGCTCAGCTCAAGGACTTCGCCGCCCGTTCTGAACCTGATTCTCAACAACAATGGAGCGAGCTTGTTCGAAAACAGGCGCGGCCAGAAATCCTCCTCAAGCCGTGCGCTCCTTCGCCGATAACCTTTCCGTCTGGACGCTGCTCAGGCCATAGGCGCGAGCCGGAGCGGAGTTGCCGGAAAGGGTCTTTCCCACATGAATCGGCTTTCGATAGGGCTTAGACTGATCTTCTCCACGCTACTGGTGGTCGCAATCGCCGGATTGGTCTTCGGGTTTGTTGCCTGGCAAATGGTTTCCGCGCAATTGCACCGGCAGGCAGCCCGGGACGCGTCCGACCAGTCGAGCCGCGTCGTGGCCCGGCTGGCGACGATCGACCAGCTTTCGCGCGCGCAGGTTGAGAGCGCCATGCGCGTTCTTGAGGAAGAAGGGCGTCGCGTGGGCGAGCCGGCGCTGGTTGGCGAGTCGTCGATTGGCGGCAAATCAGTGCCGAATCTGGCGCTGGGCAAGACCTCGCAGGTGCTGAACTTTGCCCTGGTGGACCATGTGAAGGCGCTGGCTGGCGGCACGGCGACGATCTTTGCGTGGGACGGCAAGAACTTCCTCCGCGTGACCACCAATGTGCTGAAGCCGGATGGCTCGCGAGCGGTGGGAACGGTGCTCGATCCGAAAGGCAAGGCTTACGCGGCGCTGGCGCAGGGCCGCGGTTTTTCGGGAGTGGTGGACATTCTCGGGGTTCCTTACACGACCAGCTATGCGCCCATTGACGATGCAAAGGGAAAGCTGATCGGCGCATGGTACACCGGCTACCGGCTGGATTCGATCGCCACTCTGGGCAAAAGCATTGAGGAAGCGACCATCCTGGACCATGGATTTGTGGCTCTCCTCAAGCCTTCCGGGGCCATCGTCTTCCACGGCGGCTCGCTGTCCCAGGGCGCGTTGGAGCAATTGTTGGCGCATCCAAATGGCTGGGTGGTTCATGAGGAGACCTACCCTGCGTGGGGCTATCGGGTGCTTGCGGTCTACCCCCGGTCGGACGTGACCCGGCGGCTGGTGAGGACAAGCGCGATGCTGGCCGCGGCACTTCTTCTGCTGCTGGGTCCGATCGTAGTGCTGCAATTCTTCCTGGTCCGGCGACAGATTGTGGAGCCGGTGCGGCACCTCACCGAGCGCTTGGCCGGGGCCGATTTGAATACGCTGCTTGAAGTGGAGAATCGCGATGAAATCGGCGACTTGGCGGCTGGATTCAACCGGTTTGTGCTTCGATTGCGTCAAACGCTGCTCAAAGTGCGGGACGGATCGGCAGCGACGACCACCAAGTCCGGCGAAATCTCCGGCATCGGCCGCAGCACGGTGAGCGGCATGGAGGAGCAGCGGCAGTTGGCTGAGGATGCGACGCAGGCCATCGAGACGCTTTCCCGGGGAATTGCCGCGATCTCCATTCACACGCGGAATGCCTCCGAGCAGGCGCGGTCGGCCGCCTCGGCCGCGCGGGAGGGAGAGTCCCAGGTCGCGGCCGCGGTAACGCAGATTCAGGTGCTTGCGGAGGAAACGCAGATGAGCGCGACGCGCATTTCCACTTTGCACGAGCGCGCCCAGCAGATCGGGTCGATTGTCGGGGTGATCGAGTCGATTGCCGCGGGAACCAACCTGCTGGCGCTGAACGCCTCGATCGAAGCCGCGCGCGCCGGCCAGCATGGGCGCGGCTTTGCTGTCGTCGCCGGCGAGGTGCGGCGGCTCTCGGAACGCACGGCGCAAGCCACGCGCCAGGTGGCGGACCTGGTCAGCGGCATTGAGTTGGAATCCAACCAGGCGGCTGTCGGCATCTTCGCCGCTTGCGAGCGGGCCAATGACGGAGCGCAACTTGTCGCGCAGCTCAATGCAACCTTCGATCGAATCGCTGGATTGGTGATCGAGGTGAATGCCCGCGTGGAAGAGATTGCGCAAGCCGCTAGCCGCGAATCCTCGGCCACGCTGGCGGTTACGTCCACAATCGGTGAAGTGGCCGCCGCCGCGATCAGCAGCGCGGATGGAGCGGGGCGCGTCGTCGAGGCCATGCGAGAACTGCAAGGCACCGCCCATGGACTGGAGGGGCTGGTGCGAGAATTCCAACTGCGGGAGCTGCCTCACGAAGCGGCAAGCTAGGCGGACTCGCTCACCGGCTCGCGCTGCGCGCTTCCGGCAGTCTTGCCCTGAATCCGTATGCTGACGTGGACCAAGCCCAGCGCCGCCGGGGTCACTCCAGGAATGCGGCTGGCCTGGCCGATAGTCTGCGGACGCACGCGCCCCAGCTTCTCCTGCATTTCGCGTGAAAGACCGCTGATTGTCGTGTAATTCAGCCATTCCGGGATGCGTACGCCTTCAGCTTCCTTCAGCTTTTGGATGGCTTTCTTCTGCTGATCGAGATAGCCGGCAAACTTGATTTCCGTTTCTACGGCGCGAGCCTCGTTGCGTGGCACAGACGCGAGGCGCTCGCCCGCCACTTCGACCAGATCGCGCAGGAGCGGATCGCTGGCCAGTTGGGGCGTAAGCGCCTTGAGGACCGGCTCGATCTGAATTTCAGGCCGCTTGAGCAGTTGCGCCCAGGTCTGGCCGGAGATGGCTGAGAATGCAATGCTCTCCGCGACTAACGCCAGACCGGCGGAATCGACCTTCTTCGTCTCCAACAGCGCGGCGAGCGCGGCCATCCGCGCCTGCTTCCGCTCGAACTCGGCCCACGCCTCATCGCCAATGAGGCCCAGCCTGCGACCGTAGGGGGTGAGGCGCCGGTCGGCGTTGTCGATGCGCAAGTGGAGGCGGAACTCGGCACGTGAGGTGAACATGCGGTACGGCTCGTTGGTACCCTTCGAGATGAGGTCGTCGATGAGGATGCCGGTGTAACCTTCCGTCCGGTCGAGCGTGAACGGCGGTTCGCCCTTGAGATGCAACGCGGCGTTGATGCCGGCCATGATGCCCTGGCAAGCGGCTTCCTCATACCCGCTGGTGCCGTTGATCTGGCCGGCAAGGTACAGCCCGTCGAAGCTCTTGACCTTCAGCGCGCGGTCGAGTTCGGTCGCGTCCACCGAGTCGTACTCGATGGCGTAGCCGGGGCGCAGCATTTCGGCGTTGTCCAGGCCGGGGATCGACCGCACGATCTGGAACTGCACCTCCATCGGCAGCGAAGTGCTCATGCCGTTGACGTACACCTCGTGCGTGTTCAGCCCCTCGGGTTCGAGGAAAAACTGGTGCTGGGTCTTCTCCGGGAACTTGACGATTTTGTCTTCGATCGAGGGGCAGTAGCGAGGGCCAACGCCCTCGATCTGCCCGGAATACATCGCCGAGCGTCCCACATTGTCGCGAATGATCTGCAGCGTCTGGGGCGTGGTGTACGCAATGTGGCAACTGATCTGCCGCTGGACGATCTTCTTCGTCCGGAAGCTGAAGGGCGTGGGGTCGGCATCGCCCGGCTGCTCTTCAAACGCTTCCCAGCGGATAGTGCGCCCATCGAGGCGGGGCGGCGTCCCGGTCTTCAGCCGGGTGGTGCGCAGGCCGAGCCGGCGCAGAGCCTCGCCCAGCAGGACAGATGCCGGCTCGCCGCTGCGGCCTGCCGGGTAGCGCTCCTCGCCGCAGTGAATGAGGCCGTTCAAGAACGTCCCAGTGGTGATAATGGTCGCCCCGGCCAGCAGTTGGCGTCCATCGCGGAGCTTCAGCCCAAGCACACGCCTCGGCTTCTCTTGTTCCCTGATCCCTGTTCCCTGATCCATGTCTTCGATGACCAGATCGACCGCTTCCGCCTGCTTGATGTGCAGATTCGGCTGGCTCTCCAGCACTTCACGCATCTTCACGCGATAGAGCGCTTTGTCGCACTGGGCGCGCGGGCTCCAGACGGCGGGGCCTCGGGAAGTGTTGAGCAAGCGAAACTGGATGCCGACGGCGTCCGCGACCTCACCCATCACGCCGCCGAGGGCATCCACTTCACGCACGAGATGGCCCTTGGCGATGCCGCCGATGGCCGGGTTGCAGCTCATCTGCGCGATCAGGTCGAGGTTCATGGTGATGATGGCGGTCTTGAGGCCCATGCGCGCGGCGGCCATGGCCGCTTCGCAGCCGGCGTGGCCCGCGCCCACTACGGCTACGTCGAATTGTTCGGTGAAACTCATCGCACCCCGGCTCGCCGCTCAGCCCGCACCAAGCGAAACTCTTCCAACATCGCTTCTGGAGAATCATCCTGGCCGTCGCTAGAAGCGGGCATCCGGTTCATGACGGCAGGCCACTTATCCCGGCTCCGACTATCGAGCCGCTCCGGCAGGAGCTCTGGGACCAATTCCGAAGAAAGCCCGCCCACCCGCTCGGCATCCACCGCGAAACCCACTGGCGAATGGTTCTGGAACGTGGTCATGCCGAAGTCTCCAGCTCTCTTGTATGGTAGCTCAAGTCCCGCCGCGCAGCCGCGAACCCAGCCGGCCTGAGCATGTCGATGCCGAATTGGCCGGTCCAGGACACGGCTTCGCCATCTCAGCCCGGCTGCGGATATATTCCAGGGCTCTCCCATGCCGATATTCTACGGTTCGACCTGGCCGATAGCGTCGTTTTTCTGCCGCCGCAGTCCATTGCGGCCAACGGCATCTTCAGCTCGGAGATGCGGTCGGGAACGATTCAGGCAACGGCGAAGCGGATCCCGCGCCGTGCTTAGGACGACAAATCCCGGGGGGCGGGAGGACAAATCCTAGAAGTTTGCTTCCGGCGCCTCGCGGCCGGCACTCTACCGCCACGCGCCGAGCAGTTGCCGCGCGAGAACGATCTGGCCGACGTGGTAAGCGTTGTGATCGGCCACCAGCAACGCCTCGCGCAGGACGGTTTGGCCATCACCGTGGGGGATCTTGGCGTAGAGATCGGTCGTTGGGTCCACGATCAGATCGCACATGGCCTGCAAGTCATTGCGGAATGCGGTTACGGATTGCTCCCAGGCTGCGTCGCTGGGCGGCTCAGGGGATTTGGGCCAGTAGTCGTCGGGCCATTTCTTCTCTTCGTAGTTTGGGTTACGGGAGAAGTCGAGAATGTCCCGCTGCGCGATGCGCAGATGCTCGAGCAGTTCCCACTGCGAGTGCGGCAGGCCGGCGGGTCGCTGGCCGCGCAGATTCGAGGGCAGATTTTCGATTGCCTGTTCGAAAGTAGCGTGGGCCTGGCCTTTGGTCATCAGGTCGACGAGTTGGCGGCGCAACTCTGGGTCCGAAGCGGAAATCGAACCGGCAGGCGGCGCGGTATCGGTTGGCATGGGGCAATCCCTCCGCTGGTTAGAGTCCCATGGCGGCGCGGCGACGCAAAAAACCTGCCTGGGCGGCGGCGTGGTATGCTTCGGCCAAGAATCTGTTCTATTTTGGCCATGTTCGCCGCGCCATCGTCGGATTCCTTCCCGAAAAACCATGGGGTACGTTCCGGCCTGTTTGCACATAATTTTGAGCGCACTGGAGATCTCCCGCGTATGCACTTCCGCTCCATCTTTTGCCACTTCACCGCTGGTCTTGCCGTGTCTCTGCTCTGCCCGGTGCTTGCGCTGGCCGCGGACAACGACGCGAAACAGCCTGGCTTCTATTCATCTCCGGCGATCCATGGCGACACGGTGGTCTTCACCTCCGAGGGCGATCTGTGGACGGTAAGCGCGCAGGGTGGTCTGGCGCGGCGGCTGACCAGCAATCCCGGCCGGGAAGAGATGGCGACGATCTCGCCGGACGGCAAGACCGTCGCCTTTACCGCGCAGTACGAGGGGCCGACGGAGGTCTACACCATCCCGATCGACGGCGGCATGCCCCAGCGGCGTACCTGGGACGGCGATGCGCAGCCCGAGGGGTGGACCCCCGATGGCCGGCTGATGGTGCGGACAAAGCGCTACTCGACGCTGCCGGAGCCGGAGCTGGTGCTGCTCGAGGTCAAGCCGGACGCGAAGGACAGCCGCGACGTGGTCCCGCTTTACGGCGCGGCGGAGGGGGCTTACGACGGCCGCACGCTCTTTTTTACCCGCTGGGACCGGCAATCGAGCTCCACCAAGCGCTACCAGGGCGGATGGGCGGAGAATCTCTGGCGTTACGACGGCACGGGCGAGGCCATCCCGCTCACGGCGGACTGGGCGGGTACTTCGCACAATCCGATGGTCTGGAATGGCCGCGTTTACTTCCTCTCCGATCGCGACGGCGTGATGAATGTCTACTCCATGGACCGGAACGGCAAAGGCGTGAAGGAAGAGAGCCACCAAAAGGTCTTCGATGCCCAGGCGGCGTCGGTTTCGGATGGGAGGATCGTTTATAGCTCGGGCGCGGACCTTTGGCTGCTCAATCTCAAGACCGGCCAGGAGTCGGCGATTCCCATCCAGTTGTCGTCGGATTTCGACCAGTTGCGCGAGCATTGGGTGAAAAAGCCGCTCGAGTATCTGACTTCCGTCCACATTGCGCCGGATGGCGGCGGAGCGGTTTTCACGGCGCGCGGCGAGGTCTTTACCGTGCCGGCCAAGCCGGGGCGGATTGTGAAGGTTGCCGGCGAATCGGAGATTCGCTACCGCGAAGCGCGTTATATGCCGGATGGCAAGACGGTGGAAGCGCTTTCGACGGCGACTGGCGAGACCGAGTTCTGGGATTATCCGGCGAATGGCATCGCGACGGCCGATCGCAAGCCGGAACAGTGGACGCGCGACTCGACCGTGGAGCGCTACGAAGGCGTTCCCTCGCCGGACGGCCACTGGCTGGCGCACTACGATCGCAACGACGAGCTGTGGATGCTGGACCTCAAGACAAAGCAGGACAAGCGGATTGCTCAGTCGACGCACGGAGGGTTCGGCGATCTGAACTGGTCTCCAGACAGCCGCTGGCTGGCCTTCGTGGAGGGTGCGGCCAACGAATTCCGGCAGATCAAGGTGCTCAACGTCGAGTCCGGCAGTATCGAGACCATCACCGACGACCGTTACAACAGCATGAGTCCGGCGTGGAGCCCGGATGGCAATTGGCTCTACTTCCTCTCCGACCGCATGTTGAAGACGACGGTTGACTCGCCGTGGGGTCCGCGGGAGCCGGAGCCGCACTTCGACCGCTCGGTCAAGATTTACGAGCTGGCGCTGACGCCGGGCCTGCGATCGCCCTTTCTGCCGCCGGACGAATTGCATCCGGATTCGCCGGAGAAGAAAGACGACAGCAAGACTGGCGACAAACCGGGAGACAAACCGGGAGACAAACCGGGAGACAAGGCCAAGGACGCGGCGAAGACGGACGACAAAGACGGCAAGGATTCGAAAGACGGAAAGGACGACAAGAAACCTGCGGAAAAGAAGATTCCCGAGGTCAAAATCGACTTTGCCGGACTGGCCGCGCGGCTCGAAGAGGTTCCGGCAAAGGCGGGCAACTACGGCGATCTGCAAGTGACCGAAAAACGCCTCTGCTGGCTCAGCGCGGGCGAAAGCGAAGAGCGCGGCCGCTCGCTCCAGTGCCTGGAAGTCGCCAACAAAGGCGATGAGCCGGAGACGATCGTGCCGGGTGTCGCGCAGTTTGAGGTTTCCCTGGACCGCAAGAAGATACTGGTCCGCCAGAAGGACGATTTCTTCATTCTCGACGCCGAAGCCCATGCCGACGCGCTCAAGGACCCGAAGGCCGCCGCGAAGGCCAGAATGGACCTGTCGCACTGGGTGATTTCGACCACGCCGCGCGAGGAGTTTCGCGGCCTCTTCGACGACGCCTGGCGTATGGAACGCGACTACTTCTACGACAGGCACATGCACGACGTGGATTGGAAGGCCATGCACGACCGGTATCGGCCGCTGGTAGATCGCGTGGCGGATCGCGACGAACTCAACGACGTGCTGGCGCAGATGTTCGGCGAGCTTTCCACCCTGCACACGTTTGTCAGGGGCGGCGACGACCGCAAGCCAGCCGACGAGATCGATCTGGCTTCTCTGGGCGCGTTGCTGCGCCGCGACGAGAAGGCGGGCGGATTTGTGGTGGAGCATGTGTACGAGCACGACCCGGACCTCCCGGAAATTGCTCCGCCGATCGCCCGCCCGGATTCGCTGGTGGCCGAGGCCGAGACCATCGTCGCCATCGACGGCCAGAGCGCCCTTTCGGCGCCGGACGTGCGGGAGCTGCTGCGCGGCAAGGCGGGAACGCAGGTGCTGCTCCAGGTCAAGTCGGCAAAGGGCGAGTTGCGCAGTGTGCTGGTGAAGCCCATCCGCGCCCAGCAGGAAGCCGATCTGCGCTACAACGAGTGGGAGTATACGCGCCGAACCAAGGTGGACAAGGAGTCGGATGGCAAGATCGGCTACGTTCACTTGCGCGCCATGGGTTCGAACGACATGGACCAGTGGGCGCGCGATTATTACCCGGTTTTTGATCGCCAGGGGCTGATTATCGACATGCGCCACAACCACGGCGGCAACATCGACCCCTGGCTGCTATCGAAACTGCTGCGCCAGGCGTGGATGTACTGGCAACCGCGCGTGGGCGACCCAAGCTGGAATATGCAGTACGCCTTTCGCGGCCACATGATTGTGCTCTGCGACCATGAAACGGCTTCCGATGGCGAGGCCTTCTCAGAAGGATTCAAGCGGCTCAAGCTGGGGCAGGTTCTTGGGGAACGCACGTGGGGCGGCGAAGTGTGGCTGAGCAGCGACAATGTGCAGGCGGATCGCGGGCTGGCCTCGGCGGCCGAAACCGGCGTCTACGGGCCCGAGGGCAAGTGGCTGATCGAGGGCCACGGCGTCGATCCGGACATCGTCGTCGACAACCTGCCGCATGCGACATTTACGGGCGAAGACGCGCAACTGCAAGCCGCGCTCAAGGTGCTCGGGGAGGAAATTCAGAAGGATCCGCGGCCAGTGCCGCAACATCCCCCGTATCCGGATAAGTCGTTCAAGAATCCGAAGTAGGAACCAGTCGCAGACGGGAACTTTTCGGTCCCCGCTCTGCGTAAAGCAACGCAATAGGAGATTTTGCACCATGCAAAGCCGCATTGTTGGCACCACTATGCCGGTCCTCGAATTTCTGCTGCAGCCGAACGACGCCATCATTTCGGAGGCCGGCGAACTGAGCTGGATGTCCAGCTCGATCAACATGACCACGCACACGCAGATGATGGGCGGCGGCGGATTTTTTGGCGCGATCAAGCGCGTGGTTGGTGGCGGCAGCCTGTTTATGACCGAGTATCGCGCCTGGGGCGCGGTGGGCGAAGTGGCCTTTGCCGCGCGGGTGCCGGGGCATATTTTGCCGGTCGAGGTGCAGCCGGGGCACGAGTACTACATCCATCGCCATGGCTTTCTCTGCGCCACGGAGCAGATTCAGCTCAGCGTGGGCTTTCAGCAGTCGCTGGGCGCGGGCATCTTCGGCGGCGACGGCTTTCTGTTGCAGAAAGTGGGCGGCATCGGGACGGCGTGGCTCGAGCTTTCGGGCGAGGTCGTCATAAAGGATCTGGCTCCGGGCGAGACTTTGCGCGTACACCCTGGCCATGTGGGCGCGTTTCAGGGCTCGGTCAGCTTCAATATCACCGTGGTGCGCGGGTTGAAAAACATGATCTTCGGCGGCGATGGGATTTTTCTGGCCGCGCTCACCGGGCCGGGGCGGGTGTGGCTGCAGACGCTGCCGATTTCGCGGCTGGCGCATCAGTTGCAGCAGTACATGCCGACGGCGCGCCAGGAGTCCGTACAGGGCGGCGTGGTGGGCGGGATCGTCGGGTCGATTTTGGATGGGATGAAGTAGGGGAAGCGCCGCGCAATCCTCACGAAGCTTTGCGCAATCCTTGCGGCGCATTGCGCAATCCGCGTTTGGCGCCGCGCAATCTTTGTGGCGCGCTGCGCAATAACCGAGGCTCTCGGGAACTAAAGTCCCTTGCGGCGTCTGTCCCGCTCCGCTCTCCGGCGTTCTTCGCTGCGCCGGTCCACCTGCTCGAACAGGTGCGACATCGACCCGATCAGCGTCGAAATCAGCCCCAGCAGCAACAGAAACGTCGCCAGAGTCCGCCACAGCGAGGCATTGGCCGGCAGCCCCGGTTGATAGGTCGGGGGGATAAATGTCATGCCGCACGAGACCAGCGAGAGCAGTCCGAATGTGGCGGCGAGAGCGTAGAAGTTTCGGGACATAGGGCCAGCTTCGATTTTACTGCCGGCCAGGGGGGACAGGAGCCGCTAAGCGAGATCGATTCAAGCCGCGTCAACCATCTCCAGCCGGACGCGCTTGCCGACGGCGCGGGCGGCTTTGGCGATGGTTTCGAGGTTGACGGCGCTGTTCTTGGGGTCGAGCAGGCGATCTAGTTGCGAACGGCTGGTGCCCATGCGCTCGGCCATGGCCTTCTTGCTGATTTTGCCCGCCTTCATGGCTTCGGAAAGCTGCCAGGCGATGACGCGCTTGATGGCGACTGCCTGTACTTCTTCGAGAATGCCTTCTTCTTCGAGGAAGCTGTCGAAGGTCGAGCCGGTGTGGTCGAAGGGTGTTTCAACGTTTTTCATCCGAGTGCCTTTTCATGTTTCCGCTTGTTATTTCGCGCCAGTTCCAAATCGTTTGGCGGCGTTGCCATTGTCTTCTTCACAATTCCATGCAGCAGGATCATCCTCTGCATTCGATCCACATAAAAGAAGACGCGCGCAATCCGATTCCCCGATAAAGCAGTCCGCACCTCGTGCAATCCATCGCCCATCGGACGGCAAATCGGCATCCCTATCGGCCAGCCGAATTCGAGTGCCTTGATGTCTTCCCCGATCAGCCACCGGTCTTCAGCGTTCAGCGACCGGAGCCAAGCCCGTAGAGGCTCATTTCCGGCTTCGGTTTGGTAGAAACTGGCAGGTACACGCTTACGGCCTTCTGCATGCAATGTACCATGTGTGGTACTTTTCTTGGGAAATATTTTTAGGTTGTCTTGGTTTTGTTCGCTCACCGGCACCACCGTTTGGTATTTCAGAAAAGGGGGTGCCAGAGCGGCGAGAGGTTTTCGACGGTGCAATCTCCAGCGTCATTGGATGGCAGCGTTCAGCCGTGCGCTGGATGATTCGATGAAGTCTAGCAGAATCCGACGAGCCCTGGCAGCCGAACGTTATTCCACGCCGAAGAACGCCTGCACGTCGGTGATCGTCTGCGTGACGCGATACGGCGGGAGCGAATCGAGAAACGCCTGGCCGTAGCTTTTCTGGCGGATTCTGGGGTCGAGCAGGACTAGGACGCCGCGGTCTTCGAGGGAGCGGATGAGTCGGCCGAAGCCTTGTTTCAGCGCGATGACCGCCGACGGCACCTGGTACTCGAAGAAGGGTTTGCCGCCGTTGTCTTCAATGAACTTCATGCGCGCGGCGACGACCGGGTCGTTGGGGACGGCGAATGGCAGGCGGTCGATGATGACGCAGCTTAGGGCTTCGCCCTGCACGTCCACGCCCTGCCAAAAACTTGCTGTCCCGAAGAGGACGGCGTTGGGGGTAGTGCGGAACTGATCGAGAAGCGTGTTGCGTGGGGCTGTGCCGTGCAGCAGGATGGGGAAATCGAGCACGGGCATGAGGCGCTCGTAGAGGTCGCGCATCTGGCTGTAGCTGGTGAAGAGGCAAAAAGCGCGGCCTTTGGTGATTTCCAAGACGCGCTGGATGCAGCGGGCGGCGGCGGCGGGGTAGTTGGGCGCGCGGGGGTCTGGCATCTCCGGCGGCAGGTATAAGAGCGCCTGGTCCTGGTATTTGAAGTGCGACGGCACGACGAGTTCGCGGGCGTCGCTGGTTTCCGTACCGAGACCGAGGCGCTTGCGGATGTGCTCGAAGCTGCCTTGCACGGTGAGCGTGGCGCTGGTCATCACGACTGTGGGAAATCGCTGAAAAAGCTGCTCGTCGAGCAGGCCGGAGACGTCGATGGGCGTGGCTTGGAGAAAGGTCGTCCGCGACTGCTTTTGCAAACCTGCCGAGACGCGCCGCTCCAGCCAATAGACCATGTTACCGCTGGTCGATTCGAGCAGGAATTCAAGCTCGGTGCGGAGGTTGGTGACGCGCTTGCGCAATCCGGGCGCTTCGTCGACTCCGTTCAACTGGCTCAGGTCGGAGTCCATGCGGATCAGCGTGTTCTTGACGCTGAGGTAGAGGTCGCCGCGGCTTTCGAGGAACTCTTCGCGATTGTCGAATGGCTGGCGGCCGTCGCCTGCTATCGGCAACTGCGAAAAGAACATGCGCGCGCGGTCGCGGAGCTGCTGGCTGGCGACCAGCACTGCGGTATTGGGGGCTGATGAGTAGTTTTCGCTCTTCTTCAGCATCGCCTCGGCGTCGCGGCAGAGGTCTTCAAAGCGTAGGTTCGAGACGGAGATGCCGAAGTAGTTGCTGGCGATGTCTTCAAGCTCGTGGGCTTCGTCGAAGATGACGGCGCCGGCCTCGGGAATCACGCCGGCGTCGGGCGCGCCGCTGGCCATTTGGCGCACGGCGAGGTCGGCGAAAAAGAGGTGGTGGTTGACGATGACGATGTCCGACTCCTGCGCCTTGCGGCGCATTTCGGTGACGAAGCAGCGCTGGTAATCGGGGCAGGTCTGGCCCAGGCAGGCTTCGCTGCGGGCGTCGAGGCGCGACCAGAGCGCGGAGGCCTCAGGGACGCCGGAGAGCTCGGCCCGATCGCCGGTTTCGGTGGTGCGCTCCCACTCGGCGATCTGGTGGAACTGGTCGATCTCCTCGAGGCCAGACAGAATTGGATGGGCATTCAGAGTCACCAGCTTATGGCGGCAGAGGTAGTTGGCGCGGCCTTTCATGTAGCAGACGCGCAGCTCGCCCAGCAGCGACTCTAAGAACGGGATGTCGCGGAAGTAGAGCTGATCCTGCAGCGCCTTGGTGCCGGTCGAGATGATGACGCGGCGGCCGGTGCGGAGCGCCGGGAGCAGGTAGGCGAGGGTTTTGCCGGTGCCGGTGCCGGCTTCGACAATGAGATGGCGGCGCTCTTCGAGTGCGCGCTCGACGGCTTTGGCCATGTCGAGCTGGCCGGGGCGGTATTCGTAGGGGAGCGGAGACTGCGCAAGGATGCCGCCGGGCGCGAAGAATGCATGCAGGGTGGGGAGGGTGCGGGCTGGGGCTTCGCTGGCGGGCATTGTTTCCATCATAGTGATTGCCGAGACCTCAAGCGTTCCGGGGCTGTTGCGCTTTATCTCAAAAGCTTGGGCATTGACACCAAGTTCCAGCATTTCACCCTGGCTGTGGCCATTTAGAGTTTCCTGAATGATCTTGCGCGAGTCGTATGGAATTCCGCTGACCGTCTGTTGGCCGCTGGTAGGAGAGTTCGAGTCTTTCCCCAATCGACGTTAACAAGAAAATCTCTTATTAACGTTGATTGCCAATTGTGAAAATATCCGGCCTCGACCTGAGTTTTCCACAGGTATTCCGATTTTTCTTGCATCGTATTGCAATCTGCGATATTGTTGTTTTCGAGCCGATGTATTGCAGATTGCAATATTGAAGCCGAGGCAGCAAACGGAGTTCTGACAGGGATGAAATTGGGCGACAAGATCCGGTATCTGCGCGAGGTGGAGGGCAGTTTGCGCGGAATGGGCCGGGCGATCAGTCAGCAGGAGTTGGTGAGGCTGATTGAGGCGGAGACCGGGGGCAAGCTGAGCCAGAGTTATCTCTCGCAGATTGAGAGCGGCGCACGGCCGCACCTGACGAATACGACGCGGCAGACGCTTGCGGGTTTCTTCAAGGTCCATCCGGGGTATCTGGTGGACGACCCGGAGGGGTATCACCCGGAGTTGCAGAGCGATATTCCGGATGTGCCCGACCTGGAGGCCAAGCTGGATTTGTGGCTTGTCGCCGGGGCGGAGAAGTTCCGGCGGGATGCGGAGTTGAAACATGCTCTGCTTTCGCTGGCGCGGCATGAGAACTCGCGGGAGTGCCTGCTGTTGCTGGAGGCGATTCTGGAGGCTCCGGAGTTGTTGCCGAGGTTGATGGAGGTTCTGCGGCCGTCTGCAGTGAAGGACGGTGCGGAGCAAGTGGTAAAACCGGGAACCGCCGGCAGTGCCGGCGAGAAAGAAAGGACTGCGGTAAGACGATGATTGCGATACTTCCAATGGCTGGGGTGACCGCAATGACGATGGTGGGGGCGGGAATGAGTTTCTGGGAGGGATTTTACTTTGCCTGCTTTGTGGCGGGGTTGATGCTGAGCGTGGTTTCGCTGGTTGGGGGCATGGGCCACATCAATTGGCACTTTCACGGCTTTCATGCGGCGCATGTGCCGCATGTTGGGGCGCATCATTTGGCGGGCGGCGCGGCCGGAAAAGGGTCGGCAACAGTCCCGTGGTGGAACGCGTTCTCGATCATGGTGTTTCTCTGCTGGTTTGGGGCAGCGGGATACTTGCTGACGCGCTATGGCAGCTTTGTGACCGAGGTTGTGTTTCTGCTGGCGGCGCTTTGCGGGCTGGCGGGCGGGACGCTGATCTTTCTGTTTCTGGCCAGAGTGATGATGCCGCACGACAAGGAATTGACGGCCGAGGAAACGTCCGTGACGGGCGTGGTAGGGCGGGTGAGTTCGCCGATTCGCGCTGGTGGGACGGGCGAGGTGCTGTATCTGCAACTTGGCGCGCGGCGGTCGGTGCCGGCGCGGGCCGATCTGGGTGAGCCGATCCAGAAGGATGAAGAGGTCTTTGTGGTGCGGTATGAGCAGGGCGTGGCGTATGTAAGACGGTGGGAGGATCTGGCTGGAATACGCGGCGGGATGCAGAACTAAGCGTCCCCACCACCCTAGCCGGAAATGCAAGAACGAGGCGAGGGTGGGGTACCCGCCGACTAAGCGGGTCCTTCGCTTCGCTCAGGACGACAAACATCGGACTTTGCGGCGACAAGCATAGGTTTTCGTTTTCTGCATGAGTTTGCAGTTAGCCAGTAACGTTGTGCAACCAAATCCAACCTCCCGGTTGAAAGGACTGGGAACCCAATGATGAATAACATTGCGCTGATTGTCGGCATTTGCGTGCTGATCTTTATCTTCCTGCTGGGGCTGTTAGCCAAGATGTTTCGCAAGGCTGGGCCGAACGAGGCTCTGATCGTGTACGGATTTCGCGGGCCGCGGGTGATTACCGGGCACGGCACGGTGATTTTTCCGATGGTGGAGAGCAGCCGCGAGTTATCGCTGGAGCTGATGAGCTTCGACGTGGCTCCGCAGCAGGACTTATACACTAACCAGGGCGTCGCGGTAACTGTCGAGGCGGTTGCGCAGATCAAAGTGCGCAGCGATCAGCCTTCGATACTTACCGCAGCGGAGCAGTTTTTGAGCAAGGCTCCGCAGCAGCGGGAGGGTCTGATTCGCCTGGTGATGGAGGGCCATCTGCGCGGGATTATTGGCCAGTTGACGGTCGAGCAGATCGTCAAAGAGCCGGAGATGGTGGGCGAGCGGATGCGCAACACCTGCGCCGGGGATATGAGCAAGATGGGCCTTGAGGTGGTTTCTTTCACCATCAAGGAGGTGCGCGACAAGAACGAGTACATCTCGAATATGGGCCGGCCGGATATTGCGCGGATCAAGCGCGACGCGGACATTGCGACGGCGACGGCGGACCGAGATACGGCGATTCAGCGGGCGGTGGCCGCGCGCGAGTCGGCGGTGGCCAAGGCGCAGGCGGATCAGGAACGGGTGATTGCCGAGACGGCATCGCAGGCGCGGCAGGCTGAGGCGCAGCGCGATATGGACATCAAGAAGTCGCAGTACGCCGAGCAGAGCCGGCGTCAGCAGGCAACGGCGGATAAGGCGTACGAGATCCAGACCAACATCATGCAGCAGCAGGTGGTGGCGGAGCAGGTAAAGATCGAGCAGACCGAGAAGGAAGCGCAGGTGAAGGTGCAGGAAGCGGAAATTCTGCGCCGCGAGAAGGAGCTGATTGCGACGGTGTTGAAGCCGGCGGAAGTCGAACGGCAGCGGATTGAAACGCTGGCGTCAGCCGAAAAAGCTCGGTTGACGACCGAGGCCGAGGGTCGCGGTTCTTCGATTCGCGTGCAGGGTGAGGCGGAGGCTTCGATCATCTTCCAGAAGGGCGAGGCGGAGGCCAAGGCGATGAATCTGAAGGCCGAAGCGTACCAGGGCTGGAACCAGGCTGCGGTGGTAGACAAGCTGCTCACCAACATGGCGGATGTGGTCCGTGCGATGAGCGAGCCGCTGTCGAAGGTGGATCGGATCACGGTGATTTCGACAGGGAACGACGCTGCCGCCGGGGTGAACAAGATTACTGGCGATATGACCAAGATTGCGGCCCAGGTGCCGGCGATTTTCGAGGCGTTGAGCGGCATGGACATCAAAAGTCTGATGGCCAATGTGCAGCAGATGCGCAAGACAGGTAGCGACGCGGACGCGCAATAATGCGCGGTCGACCAAGTACAACCGGCCCATCCGGAGATTCATCTCGGGATGGGCCGCAAACTCACGATATTGCGGAGAAAACCATGCGGAAGTTACAAGGATTGGCAATTTTGGCGATGGGAACGGCGTTGATTCCGGCGACATTCGGTCAGACGCAGGCTGTTTCGAACCCGGCAAAGCCCGGCCAGCAGCAGGACGCAATACCGGCGATTCCGGTCGAGGACCGGGCGACACCGGAGCAGGTGGAGCGGCTCTTCCAGGTGATGCGCATTCGCCAGCAGACGGAGTCGATGATGAAACAGATGTCGATGATGATGCAGCAACAGGTATCTCAGGCCATGAAAGACGGCAATGCGGATTTGCCCGACGGCAAGAAGCCCTCGGCCGAGCAGCAGGCGGAGCGGCAAAAGCTAATGGAGAAGCTGATGGACCGCGCCATGCACGTCTACACGGTGGACGAGATGCTGGCCGACATGACCCCGATCTATCAACGCCACATCAGCAAGAGCGACATTGAGTCCTTCATTGCGTTTTTCAGCTCATCTTCCGGGCAGCACTTTCTGGATCAGCAGCCGCTGATCGCCAAGGAATATATGCCTCTGGTGATGACTCGCGTTCAGGAGAAATCCAAAGCGCTGAACGAAGAGATGAAGAAGGAGATCGACGAGTTGAACGCCAAAGAGGCGGCCGGTCCTGCCGCTCCAAAGCAGTGAAGACGCCGGGGTTTGAGGCGGGAAGTTACCAATGAGTAGACAAGGAGAACATCATGGCATTGCTGGAGCGAGTAAGTACGTTGTTACGCGCCAATCTGAACGACCTGATCGAAAAGGCCGAGAATCCGGAGCGGCTGTTGAAGCAGTTGGTGCTGGACATGGAAAACCAACTGATGCAGGTGAAGACGCAGGTGGCGATCGCCATTGCCGACCAGCACCTGCTCGAGCGCAAGCGCAAGGAGCACGAGCAGGAGACTGCCGAGTGGAAGCGCAAGGCGGAGCTGGCCGTGCAGAAGGGCAATGACGACCTGGCCCGCGCGGCGCTGGAGCGGGCGCTGAGCGTGGAGCGGCTGGCCAAGGGATTTGCGCAGCAGGCCGAGGACCAGAAGCTCGAAGCCGACACGCTGCGCCAGACGCTGCGCAAGCTGGAGCAGAAGCTGAGCGAGACGCGCGCGCAGTGCGAGATTCTGATGGCCGAGCACCGCCGCGCCAGCGTGGTGGGCCGGGCGGCGCAGGCGCGCCAGGTAGTCGGCGTTACGCAGGATGCGGCGCTGGGCCGGATGAAGAGCCGGGTGCGGTTTCATGCGGCGGAAACCAGCGCGGCTCAGGAGATTCTGGCGCCGGAGACGCTGGAAGACAAGTTCCAGCATCTCGAACAGCATGATCAGATCGAGCTGCTGCTGGGGCAGTTGAAAGAGCGGGCGGCTCCGGGCGCGAGAGAATAGGCGCAACGATTGGCAGAATGAGAGAATGAACGGGGTGGTGACGATTCTCAGCGACCGTCGAGCCTGTTGCTGCGTCTAATAGAGGGTCGTCACCTGGATGGTTTTTTTTGCCCGGATTCGGGAGCCTGTCGGCGATCCGTCTGCGTCCCATTCGACTATCCCGATCCTCCTGGAGACAGCTTCCCGCATGCCTTTGCGCTTCGCCCAAGTATCCGCCTGTTTCGCGACAGGAATCGCCATGCTGTGCCTCGCAACTTCTGGGTCAGGGCAAACCGTCGCATCCGCTCCAGTTGTCACTTTGAAAGCCGAAGGGCCGGGAATGTTGCCGGTTGGGGAGCTTCCCGACGCTCCCGTGCCGCAACAGGCTCCCGCTCCGGCCACGCCTCCGTCTTCAGCCCCAGCGGATTCGGCGTCGAGCGCGGCGCAAACCCCGGAAGCGAAGGCCGAGCAGGAGAAATCGCGGCGTGAGATCGCCGAGGAGCAACTGAAGCAGGAGAAAAAGCAGCGCATCGGTATTCTGCCGAATTTCAACGCCAGCTATATCACCAATGCCGTTCCATTGACTGCGGGACAGAAGTTCCGGCTGATGTTCTCGACCGAGAAAGATCCGGCGACCATAGGATTCTCGATGTTTGTGGCGCTGCTCGGTCAGGCGGAGGGTTCGCATCCCGGTTACGGCGGGGGGATCGGCGGCTACGGCAAGCGATTTGGCCAGAATTATGCCGACACTTTCGACGGAGCTTTTTGGGGCAATGCCCTTCTCCCGTCAATCTGGCACCAGGACCCGCGCTACTTCCGGATGGGGACGGGGCCGGTGTGGCATCGAATCGGGTATGCGCTTTCAACCAATGTTCGCGCCAAACACGACAATACGGGGAAATGGGAGCCGAATTACTCGAATCTGGTGGGGAATGTCATTAGCGGCGGGATTTCGAATCTATACCTGCCGGCGAACGAGCGCGGCGTGGGTAGCACCTTCGAGGGTGCCGCCACGGTCACCGCGGAGGGGGGCATCGGTTCGATGCTGGAGGAATTCTACCCGGACTTTACCGCGTACCTGAAGCGCAGACATCAGCGCAAGTTGGCTGCCAAAATGGCTGGTGCCGCGGCCGACACACCGCCGGTCAAGTCCCCAGACAAGCCTGCTCCCGACCCCAAGCCCTAGTATCGGGTCAGCATCGCAGATCGAGACGATTGCCCTAGCCTTTCGCTTTGCGGATTGCCGCCGTGAGTGCTGGGACCACTTCAAACAGATCGCCGACGATGCCATAGTCGGCTACCTCGAAGATGGGCGCGTTTTCGTCTTTATTGATAGCCACGATGCACTGCGAGGCCTTCATGCCGACGAGGTGCTGAATGGCTCCGCTGATGCCGATGGCCATGTAGACCTTGGGCGCGACGGTTTGGCCGGAACTACCAACTTGCCGCTCCATGGGCAACCAGCCGGCGTCGCAGATGGGGCGGGAGGCGGCCAGTTCCGCGCCGAGAGACGTGGCCAACTCTTGAACGATGGCGATGTTGGCTTCTTCCTTGATGCCGCGGCCGACGGAGACGAGAATCTGCGCGGAGCCGAGATCGACCGTCCGCGCGGAAGGGCGAAATGGCGCGCCTGGCCGAACGCGAATCTTAGCCGCGTCGAGGCTTGGGGGGAAGGCTTCGAGCATGGTTTCGCCGTGGCCGGACGGGTCGGTTTGATCGGGGCGGAAGGCTCCCGCTTGGACGGAAAGGAAGCAGGGGCCGGCGCCCGAATGGCGATAGTTAGCATTGAGCTTGCCTTGCAGAAGCTGGCGGGTGAATCGGGGCGCGCCGTCCGGGTTTGCTTCGATTCCGGTCACGTCGCCGATGAGCACCTGGCCGAAGCGGGTGGCCAAGGCCGGGGCGAAGTCGCGCACCTGGTAGGTGTGCGGGAAGACGACGTAGGCCGGCTTGACGCGCTCAATCAACTGCGCGTAGGCGGCGGTAAAGCCGTCGGCGGTGTAGTTGTGGAGCAGGGTATTGTCGATGGCGTAGACGGTGCGAGGCAGCTTGCCGTGGATGTGCCCGAAGATGGGGTTGCCGGAGCTGGCGACCAGAGCCAGATCGACGGGCAGGCCGAGGATTTCGGCAAGCGAGTGACCGGCGGCCATTGCTTCCCAGCTGATGCGGCCGATTTCGAGATTTTTCATTTCGAGGAAGACGAGTACGGATTTTCCAGATCGGCTCATAGCGCGCGCACCTCGAATTGCAGTTTTTCGACCAGCTTTGCGGCAGCTTCGGCGGGTGTGCCGGAGAGCATTTGGGTAGTGCGCTGTTTGGTGGGGAGTTTGACCTGCTCCAAGACGACTACGGGAGCGGCAGGCCTCCAGGCTGGACTCTTGCCGAGGTCCTCACTCATCAGGTCTGCGATGGAAATGACCTTTACGGGCTTGGTCTTGGCTTTCTTGATGCCCATCAGCGTGGCGTAGCGAAGTTTGGAATTGCCGGACTGGATGGTAAGCACGGCGGGGGTATGCAGCTCCAGATATTGGAACCAGCCGTCTTCGAGTTCGCGCAATACCCTTACGGTCCCGCTGCCGGTCGGCTCGACCTTCAGGATGAGGCTGGCATGTGGGAGCCCGAGCAGCTCTGCGACAATGACGCCAGTCTGGCCGAGGCCAAGATCGTCCGATTGCAGACCGGTCAAAATTAGAAAATCAGGCTCTGGGACTATCTCATCCTCAATTGCCCTGGCCAGCAGTTGCGCCACGCCGAGCGCGTCGTATTGCGCCAGCTCATCTTCCGATTCGCTGGCAATGTGGATGGCGCGGTCGGCACCCTTGGCCAACGCCTCGCGGATGGTTTTGCCGACGCGCTCGGGTCCGGCGCTAAGGACAATTACCTCGCCGCCGTGAGCTTCCTTGAGCTGAAGCGCTTCTTCGAGGGCGTAGGCGTCCGATTCGTTCATGGCGAACTCGACGTCGGCGAGGTCGATCCACTTTCCCACAGAGTCGATGCGAATGCGCGCGTCTCGCTCGGGAACCTGTTTGATCGCTACGATGATTTTCATGATTCTCTCTCAATTTGGCGGTTGCATCGGCGGCTTCTCAGCCTTTCCCGGCAGTTGTGCAGCCGCAATCTGTGCGATGTCCAAGAGGCGCGGTGCGTTGTCTCCCGTTGCGGCGAGCGCGTCGCGAAACATGGTGTTGCAGAACGGGCAGGCAGCACCAATTGTAGTGGCTCCGGTGGCGACAAGCTCCTGCGCGCGAACATGGCTTACGCGCTCGCCCGATTCCTCGCCAAGAAATGCCAGTCCCCCGCCGGCTCCGCAGCAGAAGCTGCGCTCGCGGTTGCGGGGAGCCTCGACCAGCTCGCCGGCTGCGGCGATGACGGCGCGCGGCTCGTCGTACACGTTGCGGTAGCGGCCGAGGTAGCAGGGGTCGTGGTAGACGATTTTTTCGCCGGTGTTGGTATGAGGAAGCCGCGACTGGTGCCGCGCGAGGAATTCGCTGTGGTGCTCGATTTCGGGGGGCGCGCCGAATTCCTTCCAATCCTCCTGGATGGTGCGGACGCAATGCGGGCAGATGGAGACGATTTTCTTTACTTTTTGCGACCGCATCGCTTCGAGATTGGCCTCGGCAAGCTGCTGGAAGACGAGATCGTTGCCCAGCCGCCGCGCGGGGTCGCCGGTGCATTTTTCCTTGCGCAGGACGCCGTAGCTGGCGCCGAGGTAGCGCATTACCTCGACAAAGGACGCGATAATTTCGCGCCCCTTGGGATCGTAGCCGCCCATGCAGCCCAGCCACAGGCAATACTCCTGCGTTCCGTCGAAGATGGGTAGCTCCTGCTTTTGCACGAATTTGTCGCGTTCGAGGGCGCTCATGCCCAAGGCATTTGAGTTGCGCTCGAGCACGTTGAAGAGCTTGCCGCCGTGGTCGTCTTCCCACGCGCCGGTGTTGGTGGCGCCCCGCCGGAGGCCGACGATGATGGGCAGATGCTCGATCCCGACCGGGCACTGGAACTCGCAGGCGCCGCAGGTGGTGCATTGGAAGGCCGCTTCCTGGGAGTTGTGCTTGCCAAGCAGCAACTCCTCCGCGGTCGGTCCGAACTCATTCAGGTAGCCGCGGATGCCGAGGACGATCTCCTTGGGATTGAGGAGCTTGCCCGTGTTGGCCGCAGGGCAATGCTCCGTGCATCGGCCGCATTCGACGCACGAATACGCCTGCAGGCTGACCAGTTGCGTCAGGTCTTTGCCAGTCACGAGGCCGAAATCCTCGTCGCCCGCGAGCGCCGGAATTTGGCTGAATCCGCCGCGCGAGAGGAAGATCGTGGCGGGCGAGAGGATCAGGTGCAGGTGCTTGGTGTGGGGGACCAGCGGCAAAAAGACCAGCAGGCAAAGCGTGTGTACCCACCACAGCAGCCGTGCGGCGAGGCCCGCATCGGCAACATAGAACGACCCCAGATACGTCGCCATCAGCGCGAAGATCAGTCCTGCAATAACTCCGGATTCCCAGGAGAGCTGATGCCCCTCGCGCGCCAGCCATTTTGGCCGAACAAGGAATCGCCTCACAAAGAGACCGGCGATCGAAATCGAGCAGGCGATGGCGAAAAGCGCGGCTAAAACGAAGTAAAACCCTGAAAATCCGCCGGAGACCAAGCCGTCAATTGGCCCATTTCCCGAAAGAACAGCAAGTCCAAACCCCGTCGCAATGTGGTTGAGCGTGACCAGCGCAAAGGCCAGAAAACTCCAGAAAACGAAGGCGTGTGCAAGGCCGGGCAGTGGCCGTTCGCGGATGACTTTGGCCTGGCAGAGCACCTCCCAGAGGAAGTCCCAGATACGCTTGCCGAGCGGGAGTAGCCGGAACCCGGGGTCCTTGCGCGACTTGAGAATCTTGTCCAGAACGACGCCGAATCGCTTCCAAAAGAGCGCAGCGGACGTGACGATCATCGCGGCCAGGAGCAGCTTGTCCAGAAGCGAGAAACGGCCTGGATCGGCGGGAGCGATCGGTCCGGCTAAGAAAATGCCGAGCGCGGTTGGGGCTGCAGGGACGAATGGCATAAGTTTGCCGGAGGGAAACCTTTCGCCTACCTTTGTACCGGATCGGGGGCAGCTTTGGCATCTACTGCGCTTTGCTAAGTTCCCGCGTAAGGTCCTCGGCATGGCTGGCGGCAATGCCGTCGATCCTGCCCAGTACAGCCGCGTAAGGCACGAAACCCACGCCGGCAAGGACGGTAAAGACAGCCGCGGCCGGCCAGTATCCTACTTTCATCCAGTGGCAGAGAAAATAGACGGCAATCCCCAAGCCCACCGATGCGGCAACCACCCCCAGGCTGATTAGGCTGCTCAGGCCGGAGACATTTTGGTTGCGCACGCGCAGTGGGTCCACGCCCTTGGGCGAGACGATTGATCGCACGTTGCCGATGCTCATATTGAGAAACAGCGTGAACAGGCTCCAGGCGAACGTGGCCACGGTGATAGCCAGGGGGCTGGGCGCGGCGAGCTTTGCCGAAGCGACGTAAATCAGCGCCGCTTCCATGGCAAAAATGCCGAAGACCATCAGGTTTTTTGCCAGGATTGCGTCTCGCATCCGCAGCGGAGCCAGGAAATAGAACTGCACTCCGGCGCCGTCGCTGCCAAACGAGTTGTAGATGAGCGCCACGAAGATCATCTGCATGTAGGCGCAGCCGTAGCTGAAGAGCATTCCCTTCATGGGATGAGTCCCCATGCCGGAATACTCCATGCCCGAGGTTCGTACCGCGAAGAGAAATACGATGAAGACCGGCATGATGAGCACGAAGAGCTTTGGGCCGCTACGCAGCAGATACCGTACTTCCTTGACGAGACATGCGGCCACGGTCGCCGGCAGAAACGCAAGCACCCCACCGCCGGACTCAGCCTCCGTGCCGCTGGTTGCGCGCGTCCTGGCGATGACGGGCCTGGACCCCGACTTAGCCTGCGCCGGCGCTTCACTCAGGTCCTCACCGTGGTATTGCGCGGAAAGGCGCAGATGCAGCACCAGCAGAAACAGCCCCGTGAACGCCAGCAGCCCGCCGAAAGCCGCCGCAGCGACCGCCAGATTGCCGGTCGCGCCGTGGTCGATGGCGGCGGCGGCCAGACCGGGCGGGAGGACCCAGTTCACGGCAAGCAAAATGTGCCCGGCTTGCAGCAGCCTGGGATCGACAGGCGCGCGATATCCGCCGCGACCCAGCCGATTCGCAAACTGCGCCACAAATTGGAAGCCGATCGTGATGGCGATGAAGACGCCGGTCAACAGCTCGCGGGTGCGCCGCTGCGCCAGCCAACGCTCCAGCCAGGAGTAGATCATGCGCGAGAAGAAGAGATTGCAGGCGGCGTAGGTGGCCAGCACCGGCAATGCCCAGGAAATCAGGCTTGGCCGCGCAATCGCGATTCCGAGGCACATGGCCATGAGGCAGGCAATGCCGGCCAGCGTTGGCGGGTCCAACAGGCCGAACGAAAGCCGGATCAGAAAGTAGTCGCGATAACGAATGGGAAAGCGGATCAACATGCCCAGGTCGAAGGAGGGCCCGGTCGCCGAGGTATTCATTCCGATTAATTGCCACAGGGCGAAGATCAGCCACAGCGGAATGGCCAGCAAGCGCACTTCGCCTTTACCGACGAAAAACCATGCTCCGATGCCGGCGCCGACTGCCGGTCCGAAGACGATCAGCGCCAGCAACGGATAGGAGAGGACTTTCGCGACCAGTTCGCCGGCTCCGCCCTTGCTGCGAAACGAGTTGACGAAGAGCCGCCAGCGCAGCCAGGCTACCGTGGCGAAGTGCCGGAGCGACGAGACGGCGACGGGAGGTGTTTCTATCCCAGCCATGACAACTCCTGCTCGGCGATCTGTTCCGCCCTGCCGCTTTCCTTGCCGATCACTCGAATGAATATCTCTTCGAGCGTCAGCCGTGCCGTGTGGTTTTCCGTATCGGCCTGCGTATGCACGCCCTCGCGCAATTGCTCGAGCGACCCCTCGGCAATGAGTTCGCCGCGGTTGATAATGGCCACATGAGTGCAAAGGCGCTCAACGATCTCGAGCACATGCGAGGTGAGAAAAATGGTCGCGCCGCGGGCGATCATGCCTTGCAGCATCTGCTTGAGCGTGCCGGCCGCCACGGCGTCGACGCCCTCGAAAGGCTCGTCCAAGAACAAAATCTTGGGCCCATGGATCACCGCCGCGGCCAGGGCCAGCTTTTTTTGCATGCCGTGGGAGTAGTCGGCGATGAGTTTCTTGGTTTCCCGCGCCAGATTCATGAACTCCAGCAACTCTTCGCTGCGCCGCGTCGTCGTCGCCCGATCCAGCCCGTACATCTGTCCCACAAACCGCAGATATTCCGAGGCCGTAAGCCGGCCAAAGAGCGCCAACCCCTCCGGAACCACGCCAATCTGCCGCTTGACATCGATCGCGTTCGCGGCAAAATCCATCCCCAGAACCTGGATCGTGCCCGATGTCGGCGCCAGCAAGCCAGTGAGCATCTTGATCGTTGTCGACTTGCCCGCGCCGTTGGGGCCGAGAAAACCGTAAAACTGCCCGGGCGCGACGCTCAGGTTCACTTGGTTGACGGCGACGAATTCGCCAAACCGGCGAGTCAGTCCAGAGGTGGCGATGGCTGGGGTCATATCTGACATGAGGATACCCGAAGATACCGTATTCGAGGGAGCTTCGGCTTGCCGACGTGTTCCCTGAGCCAAGTGCTCTTGTTGTGCGCGACCGCCCCTGCCGGCGGATTGCCCACCCCCGGTGGTATACAGTTTCTCTGGTACGCAACAAGCCGTATCGGAGTTCCGCCCATGCGCAAGTCGATCCTTTCGCTTCTCTTTCTCGTCACCCTCAGCCTCGGCGCCGAGACCCGTTTCGTCCACGCCGACGGCAAATTTCTCTCCGACGCCTACGGCCAGAAACTGCTGCTGCGCGGAACCAACCTGGGTAACTGGCTGGTGACCGAGGGCTACATGTTCCAGCTTGAGGGCGGACCGCAATCCACGCGCGAGATCGAAGCGCTGGTGAATGAACTCGTCGGCCCCACCGATGCGGACAAATTCTGGCGCGCGTACCGCGACCAATACATCACGCGTAAAGACATCGACTTTATCGCCAAGGCCGGCTTCAATACCATCCGCATACCGTTCCACTATCGCTATTTCATGCCCGGCGATGCGGAGGGTTTCGCCCTTGTGGACCGCGTTGCGCAATGGGCCAAAGAAGACGGCCTCTACGTCATCCTCGACATGCACTGCGCCCCCGGCGGCCAGACCGGCGCCAACATCGACGACAGCTGGGGCTACCCGTGGCTCTATGAAGACGAAGCGAGCCAGCAACAAGCCGCCGACATCTGGAAGCGCATCGCAGAGCACTATCGCGACAACCCCACCATCCTCGGCTACGACCTGCTCAACGAGCCCATACCGCATTTCCCTAAGTTGCAGCAATATAACTCGAAGCTCGAGCCGATTTACCGCAAGTTAGTCGCCGCGGTGCGCTCCGTCGACAGGAATCATGTGGTGATTCTGGGCGGCGCGCAGTGGGATTCGAACTTCGCCGTCTTCGGGCCGCCTTTCGACAAGAACGCCATGTACACTTTCCACAAATACTGGATGCCTCCAACGCAGGACTCCGTCAAAGAGTACGTCGAGTTTCGCGATAAGTACAACGTCCCCATCTGGATGGGCGAATCGGGCGAAAACTCGGACGATTGGATCGAAAGGTTCCGCAAGGTCCTCGACGAGGATCAGATCAACTGGACTTTTTGGCCGTATAAGAAGATGAAGGCTACCTCCGCGCCGGTCAGCTTCGCGCCGCCCGAGCACTGGGATGAAATCGTCGCCTTTGCGGCCCACCGCTACGGCATGGGCGACACGGAAAAAGCCATTGCCCTAAGGCCCTCCCTCGAAAACTCGCGCGCGGCCTTCAACGATTTACTGGTCCGAATCCGCTTCGAAAACTGCACCGTAAATGAGGGCTATCTGAAGGCGCTGGGCGCGAAGGTACAATAACGGAGGATGCATATGAGCCCGAGGACTGCCGGATGATTGTCAATCTCGCCGAACGGGCGCATAACCATAACTGGCGCCTCGATCCCATTATCCGGTCTCTGCTCGATACCGATTTCTATAAGCTCCTGATGCTTCAGTTCATCTGGAAGCACTTCAGCAAGGTTGAGGTCGCCTTCACGCTTGTCAATCGCAGCGCTTCCGTGCGCCTTGCCAACTGCATCGCTCTCGACGACCTGCGCCAGCAGTTGGATCATGTGCGCGGCCTGCGCTATCACAAGTCGGAGTTGATTTGGCTGGCCGGAAACACCTTCTACGGCAAGCGGGGTATCTTCGAGCCGGACTTTCTCGAATGGCTGGAGCGCGACTTTCTGCTCCCGGACTATGAGTTATCGATCGTCGACGGCGAAATTGCCCTTGCTTTTCGCGGCCCGTGGACGCAGACGACGATGTGGGAAGTCTATGCGCTCTCGATCCTAAGCGAGCTGAAGACCCGCGCCAATCTAAGCGAGATGAGCGAGTTTTCGCTGGACATCCTTTATGCCCGCGCCAAGGCCAACTTATGGGCCAAGATAGAACGCCTGCGCGGCGTTCCCGGTCTCAAACTGGCCGACTTCGGCACTCGGCGCAGGCACAGCTTTCTTTGGCAGGAGTATGTGGTCAAGGCAATGCGCGACACGCTCGGCGCCAGCTTCACGGGTTCCTCCAATACGTATCTCGCGTACAAACACGATCTCGAAGCGATCGGCACCAACGCGCACGAATTGCCCATGGCTCTGGCCGCATTGGCGGATACCGACGAGGGGTTGAAAGCCTCGCAGTATCGCGTCCTTGAGTTATGGCAGAGCACCTATCAGAAAGAATTGCTCATCATGCTGCCGGATACGTTCGGCACCACGCAGTTCCTCGCCGACGCGCCCGACTGGGTGGCCGATTGGACCGGCCAGCGCATGGACTCGAAGAACCCGTACGTGGCGGGCGACGAGTACATCGCATGGCTCATGGAACGCGGCCGCAATCCGGAGAAGAAGCTCATCATCGCCTCCGACGGTCTCGACGTTCAGGACATCCTCGGACTCCATGCGTATTTCGCGGGCGAGATACTCGATAACTCGGCTCCGCAGGAATTCAGCGGCGCTTCCGACTTTCTCGACCCGCATAAGTGGAACCCAAAGCGGCGCATTCGCTTCAGCTCCGGCTGGGGTACGCTGCTTACCAACGATTTTCGCAATTGCGATCCTGCCGGCGGCAGGGGCTTCGACCCCATCAGCCTGGTCTGCAAGCTGACCGAGGCCAATGGGCGCCCTGCCGTCAAACTCTCCGACAACTACGCCAAGGCCATGGGAACCAAGGCCGCAGTCGAGCGCTATCGCAAGGTGTTTGGCACTGCGGGCGTCAGGAATGTTCCGCCGACGGTATAACTCTAATGAAAGTCATGCGAGTGCATACTCAACGCGCCGTCGTGGAGAGCCGTCAACCGCATAGCTTTCACATGAATCACGCCATCCTGATTTTGCAGCGCGCCTTCCACCAATAGAAACCGTCCGCGCGAAACCAGCACACGCTCCTTCTCATAAAAGTCCGGCGTAACGATCACATTCGCAATGCCGGTCTCATCTTCCATCGAAAGAAAGACAAATCCCTTAGCCGTGCCCGGCCGCTGCCGCGCGATCACGCATCCCGCCGTTCGCACATATTCGCCGTCCTTGCAACTGCGCAACTCGGCCGCCGATAGCACCTGTCGCTGGCGCAATTCCGCGCGGCGATAGAACATAGGATGCTTGCCTACGGTAAGTCCCGTGCCCGCATAGTCGGCGACTAGCCGCTCGTCGATGTTCATCTGCCGCAGCGGTTGTAACTCCTCCTCTTCGCGCAGAGTTTCCATACTTTCAGTCAACAGCGGGCCTTCCGGCCGGCCCGCCCGCTCCACTTGCCACAGCGCATCGCGACGATGCGCGATGCCCTCCATTGCATTCAGCGCGCCGATGCGCGCCAGCAGCGTGAGTTCCTTGCGATTCAATTGCGGCACACGTTGCGCCAGTTCCTCCGCGGACTGGAAGCGGCCATGCCGCATGCGCGTCGCAACCAGCGCCTGCGCGGCCTGCGATCGCAGTCCCTTAGCATAACGCAAGCCCATGCGCACAACTAACTGGCCGTCTATATCGTGCTCGATGGTGCATGGCCACTCCGAAACCTGCACATCGATCGGCTTGAAGCGGAGCCCATGCCGCTGCGCATCCTTGACCAGCACCGCGGGCATATAGAAGCCCATGGGCTGATTGTTCAACAAGCCACAGGTGAACGCGGCGAGATACTTCACCTTGAGATACGCCGAGGCATACGCGATCAGCGCAAAGCTGGCCGCGTGCGACTCCGGAAAGCCATACAGCGCAAAAGAACTGATGTTATCGACGATATTATCCTGCGTTTGCGCGTCGATGCCATTGGCCGTCATGCCCGCGCGCAGTTTGCCTTCGAGATTCTTCATCCGCTCCCACGAGCGCCTCATGCCCACCGCGCGCCGCAACTCTTCCGCCTCCGCGCCGGTGAAGTTGGCGACAGTCATGGCGATGCGCAGCAACTGCTCCTGAAACAGCGGCACGCCGAGCGTCCGCCGCAGCACTGGCTCAAGCGATGGATGCGGATACGTCACCTCTTCCTTACCCTGTCTGCGCCGCATATATGGGTGCATCATCTTACCCACGATCGGCCCAGGGCGGATAATTGCCACCTGCACCACTAAGTCGTAAAACTTAGTAGGATAGTTGCGCGGAAGCGAGGCCATCTGCGCGCGGCTTTCCACCTGAAACATACCCACCGTATCGGCCTGCTGCAGAGTGCGATACACATCGCCGTCCTCCGGCAACTGCGCCAGATCGACCGCTTCGCCGTAATGGCGCGGAATCAGCTCCAGACAATCCTTGAGAACCGCCATCATGCCCAGGCCAAGCAGGTCCACTTTGACAATGCCCATATCCGCGCAATCTTCCTTATCCCACTGCACCACGGTGCGGCCAGGCATCGAAGCGCGCTCCAACGGCACAACGCAGTTCAACTCGCCCTGACATATCACCATGCCGCCCGAGTGTTGTCCTAAATGGCGCGGCAAGTCCTGCAAGCGCATGGATAACTCAAGATATTTGGCGATACGCGGATGCTTTAGGTCGAAACCCGCATTTTGAAACGAATGCGCCATGGTGTCCGTCTTGCCGCGCCACTCCCATTGACTTACCAGCCCCGAAAGGCGTCCCAGCGAGTCCGGATCGAAGCCGAGCGCCTTGCCCACCTCGCGCGCGGCCGACTTGCCACGGTAGGTTATAACATTCGCGGTCATCGCCGCGCCTAACTCGCCATAACGCCGGTAGATATACTGTATGGCCTGCTCGCGCTTGTCTTCGGAAGGCAGATCGAGGTCGATATCCGGCCATCCTCCGCGATTGTCATTGAGGAATCGCTCAAATAGCAGTTCCATTCCGACTGGATCGATAGCCGTGATCTCAAGCGCATAACACACCGCCGAGTTAGCCGCGCTTCCTCGTCCCTGCACCAGAATGCCGTTGGCCTTGCAGAAGCAGATAATATCCCAGACGATCAGAAAATAGCCGGCAAAGCCGAGACGGGCAATGAGGGCAAGCTCGTGCGCCACCTGTCTCTTAGCGCGCTCCATCAAGCCCGCATCGTTCTTGGCTCCATATCGTCGCATAACTCCCTCCGCTGCCCGTTTTGTCAGGAAGCTATCCATCGTCTCGCCTTCCGGCACCGGATAGCGGGGAAACTCGTAGCCCAGATCGCTCAACTCGAACTGAAGCCGCGAGGATAGCTCTACGGTATTCGCAACGGCGTGCGGCATATCGCGAAACAGAGCCGTCATCTCGCGCGCGGAGCGCAGATGGCGCTGGCTGTTGAGCGCCAGCAAGCGCCCGGCTCGATCCAGTTCCATATGATTGCGAATGCAGGTGAAGATATCCAGGATCTCGCGATCGTATTCGACGGCATAGCGTACGCCGTTGGTGGCGACGAGCGGCAGGCGCAGCGACTGCGCGATGCGTTTTGCTGCCTGGTTGCGCGCCTCCTCTTCTCGCTCGCGATGCCTTTGCACCTCCACATACACATGGCTTCTGCCGAAGATTTGCGTCAGTTGCTCAACGGTGACAAGGCCCGCGCGTTCTCCGTCCCGCGCCAACGCGGCAGCCAACGGCCCCTCTTCGCCACCGGTAAGGCAGACGAGCCCCTCGCTGTATTGGCGCAGATCGTCAAGCGTTGCCTCGCCGTCGCCCTTGCCGCTCTGCCGCATCTTGAACTGGGTGATCAGTTGGCAGAGATTGCGATATCCGGTGCGCGATTCGCAAAGGAGCGCGATGCGCGCCGGTTCTGCTTTATGTTGGTGCGGTAGCCAGGCTGGAGGCGCAATTCGCTGGCCGAGGCCCTCGACGGCAATCTCCGCGCCGATATGCGCTCGAACGCCGCACCGCTTGCCCGCGGTGTGCAAGCGCGCCGCGCCATAAACGCCGTTGCGATCGAGCAGCGCCATCGCCGACATGTCCAGTTCGGCGGCGCGCTCGATCAGCGACTCGGGCTGCGACGCCGCGTCGAGAAAGCTGAACGCCGAAGAGGCATGTAACTCAATGTAACTCTCAGTCATATAGCGCCGCTATTTGCCAGATTTGTCGAGTTATGTCTTCCACCAGGCAGCAGGATAGCTGCGCGCCGTCGCTGGATCGCGCGACCAGGTCCCATTGCCGGTTGCTCCAGAGGGTCGGATTCCACCAGTCGCCGCTGGCCATCCACGGGCCGTAAGCGTACACGACGGCGTACCGTTGTTCGCGGAAGCGGAACGCCTCCGGCTCTTGCCCGCGCAGAGTAACAGCGACGATTTCAGGCGGGCGCAGTTGCCGGGCGGATGTGCGCGATGCACTTGATTTTGCGGTTGCTTTCGGCGTTGTTGGCGGCACGGCAAAGGACTCGACGCTGAAGCGCTCGCAGGCGATGCTTCGATGCGTGTCTTTCAAGCGCGCATGGCCCACGCGGCCTTCGCCGACGATGGCGCGAATGCGGGCCAGGGTAACATCCAGCCGCACGGGCTCGGGCAACTGCGGCGAAAAGAGGCCCAGTTGCACTTTGCCGGTTACGCCATACTCGGCGGAGAGAGTTAGCGCGAGAATGGCCGCCTGCGGCGGGTGGGCTTCGAGATCGAGATGGATAAGTCTGAGCCAGAGTTGCTTGTTATTGGTGGGCAGCGCCGGCTTGACGGTGCGGGTATGCGTGGCGCCCCCTTCGAGCGATAACAGGACGGTCACCGATGCCAGCGCGAAGATACGCGCGGTGGCACGGACGATCAACTGCTGTAGCATCATGCCGATCGCAAAAAGCAGGGAGTCGAGCTGTTCGACGGGCGTATCGAGTTCCATCCGCTCCACTAAGTCGAAGGGCGGCTCGATGGGCTTAAAGAGGTGCGGTAGTTCGCCGCGCGCCAACTGGCGCAGGCGCTTGCCTTCCTGGCCTAGACGCGCGATGAGAGCTTTGTGAGGCAAATCGGCGAGCAATCCTAGCGTAGCGATGCCCCACTGCGAGAAAGTCTCAGCATGAGCTTCCGATAGATCGAGAACGGTGAGCGGCAGCGTAGACAAAGCTACAGCTTCTTCTCCCCTTGGGATAACTGCGACCTTATCTGTCGTAGACATGCCGCGCGCCATGGCGACAGCCGCATGCAGGTTGTTACTTACGACGATCGAGGCATGGATTCCTAACAATTGCGCTTGTTTGAGCAGAGTTTTCCCCAATTGCGCTGGAGTTCCGAGAAGTTGTTCCGTGCCTGCTATGTCCAGCACGCAGAGAAAATCGCGGTTACAGGATGGGTCTTCGATGCGCGGCGAGAAGGTTGCCGCGCATGCGAGCAATGCGGCTTTGGCGGCTGCTTCTTCCGCCCGGGAACGAAGCAAAACATGGATGCCGGGAAAGGTTTCGACTTCGACCCGAGTCATGCTGTGTTCGAGGCCCAGCGCCCGCGCTTTGGCGTTGCGCGAGCAGACATGTTGCAACGGCGGCTCTCCCGCCAGCACGGCGCAAGGTTTGTCCGCAAGATCGGGGCGCAGCCGCAGCATGGCCTGGAGGGGAAACTCCCGTGCGTGGAGACAGGCGTACAACTCTCCCGGATGACTCATCGCGCACCTGCCCAGCTAGTCTTCGTGGTCCAGTTTGCGCCGCGCTCGCTTTGGGGCTGTTTGCGGATGGGCAGCACGTTCGGGTGAGTTAGCCGCGATAGCTCAGGCTGGAATCGCTCGCGCGTAACTTCCACGCGATGTTCGAGGCCGGTGAAGACGGTCGGCTCCTCTTTGAGCACGCGGCCCGGTTCGAGGCGCAGCAACAGTCCTGCGCTGCTCTTGGCGCAAGGGTGCTGGGTGAGCAGAACAATGCTGGCCTGGGTGCGCTCGGCCGCTGCGCGGTAGCGGAACCAACTGGCCAGCGGAATGCGTGCGGCGTCCGCCGGGGCGATGCCGCCCATATCCAGCACGATGGCGCTGAAGCCGCCAGCTTGCAGGAGCAGGTCGGTAACACGCAGCGCCTGGTCGATTCGGTTCCACGGTTTCTTTGAGGATCGAGTACGGCCGTTTAAGCCGGTGTTGGCTGCAGTGGGCGATAAACGTTCCTCCAGGGTTGTAGATGCTTTGGAAAAACTTGGAATTTGGCGGGAATCTCCTTTGGAACTTCCCTCAGGAGCTAAAGCCCCATTGTTTTTTTGGGATTTGGCGGCACGACTGAAGTCGTGCCCTGTTACAAGGCCGGCAGCCTGTTCCGGGCGCAGAAATCCACCCACCGCGCCGTGGAGGCCCTTGGTGGCAGGCGCTGGAATGCGGTATTTCTCAGGCAGCGTAAAGTTGGCGTTTGCGGCTTCAATGGGCGCAGTCGCATCCTCGACGCCGCAGCGCACCCACAGCAGCCAGTTCAGCTCCACGCCGATGGCCGCGGCCGACTCGGGATCGAGGGCATTCGAGACATCCACCCAGGCGCAGACTTTGCCGGCCTGGGTCATTTGGGCAAGGAAAGAAAGCGCCAGCGAGGTGCGCCCGGAGCACTCGGGCCCAACCACTTCGGTGATTGCGCCCAGCGGCAGGCCGCCGTCCAGCAACTCGTCGAGATTGGCAATGCCGGTGGGGGCGACCGGGCGGATGGCGCGCGGGGCCGGGGTGAGCGCCGAGGGGATGCGGTCGGCGAGAGCGGCTTCGATTTGGAGGCGAAGGGCGGCGGCGTTCATGGCGTATTCGCCCTATATTCGCCTTTTCGGAAATAGCTGTCAATGGGTCGCGCACCGAATCCGGTGCAGGAATTCGGCTAATCGATTGAAACGTAGCTATTTATTTTCTTTTTGGCGCTCTACTGCGTCACAGGAGCCGTTACGTTGACCGTCAAATAGGCGTTGTGCGTCACTGTGACCGTGCCGACATCGGCTCCGGCAGTGATTTTGAGCGTGTGAACCCCGAGCGGCGTGCCGGAGTTGATCGTCGGCCCCGATGAGACGCCGCAGCCCAGCCCAGCCGAGGCCAGCCCGGCCAGCAGCAGTGCCAGAACGAGGCTATTTCCACCTGCCGACTTGAACCAGCGCGCGCGACGCCCGATGGGCGACAGCAGCAGACCGGCAAACGCCAGCGCGACGCCTCCGCCAGCCGCTGCCCACGGGGGACCCCTATGTTTTCCATGCGGGAGGCTTTGCTGCCGGTTAAGCGAGAGATCGCCAGCCGTTGTGACTACGGTTAGCGTGGTAGCCCCGGAAGTGGCGACGATGTTGGGGCTGAAGGTGCAGACGATGGCCCCGATCTCGGAGGGATTCTGCTCGGCGCAAGCCACCTGGATCGGCCCTGTCAAGCCGCCCAGCGAGGCGACGTTGCAGGTCACGCTCTGCGAGTCGCCCTGGACCAGGGTGATGTTATTCACGCTGCAACTCAGGGAAAAATCCTCGGCGTCGAGGTTGAGCGAATTGGAGATGGCTGGGCCATAGGTGGGGTCGCCGAAATACTGCGCGGTGACCACATATACCCCCGCGGCCAGATGCGGTACGACGATCGAGCCGACGGAGCTGTATCCGGTGCTCTCGACAATGGGCACCTGGCCGCTGATCAGCGTGTTCGTTACGCCGTTGTTGGCGTAAAAGAGCAAATAGCCGGAGGGGTGCTGCTCGGCGGTCGCAGGCGGCGCGCTCACTGGCGTTACCGTGGCCGTGAGCGTCACCGGCTGGTCCGGCGCTATGACCGTGTTGCTTTCCGTAAGGGTAACGGTGACCGGCAGCACGGTCGCAGCCAGCACCAGTGGGCTGGAGGTGCTGGTGCTGTACGTCGCGTCCCCGGAGTAGACCGCCGTTACCGTGTGGGTTGCGGTCGCGGCCAGCGAAACGCCGGCCAGTACAGCGGTGTTATTGGCGACAGCGACGGTGCCCAGCAGAGTTGCGCCGTCGTAGAACGAAACGGAGCCGGTTAGCGTGTAGGTGACGCCGCTGACGGCGGTAGCCGGGGCAACGGTCGCCGTCAGCGTCTCCAGCACGCCGGTGGCAAGCGTGGCTGGCGAGGCCGCGATTGAGGTCACAGAGGCCACCTTGGCCACGGTCAGGGTCACCGCGGGCGAGGTGGCGCTCAGGTAGTTGACGTCGCCGGAGTAGACGCCCTGGAGGGAATGCGAGCCGCCCGTCGAGATGGTGACGCTGACGCTGCCGGAGGTGACGCTGGCGGCGGTCGCGAGCGTTGCCGTTCCCAGCGCGACTCCATCCAGGTTGACCGTGAGCGTACCGCTGGGCGGCGTGGCGCCGGCATTCTCGGAGGTCACCGTGCCGGTTACGGTGATGGTGGCGCCGATGGCTGGGGTGGCGGTGGAGGGAATTACCGTCAACGAGGTGCTGCTGGGAAGGATGTCGATCGCCACGGCCGGCGAGGTAGCGGCCGCGTAAACGCTGTCGCCGCTGTATTCGGCCACGATTTGGTGGACTCCGTCGGTGAATTGGCCCTGCTCCGGGTAGCTGGCGTTGCCGGTTGCGCTCAGGGTGACGGGGGTGCCGATCGCTGCGCCTACGGTCTGATCGTAGAACTGCACGGTCCCGGTGGGTTGGATACTGCCGGAGTAGGAGATGACCTGGACCGAGAGCGTTATGGCCGCGGACGGATTGTAGGTGAGGCCGCTGGTGTTCGAGATTGTCACCGCGGCGAGCGCGTGGCCGGTGGCCTGGGGCGTTGCCCAGTCTTTGAGCAGCAGACCGGCGTGGATGGAACCGAGGCCGGAGGCGAGATCGTATCCGGTCGCGGCGCTGAAGCCGATTTCCCCCGAATCGTCGCAATCCGGGCTGGCTGCCAGGCAGTGCAGCCGCGCGTTGCCTGCGGTCACATCCGCCAAGGCGGCTGCAGTGGCGCTGTGCAGCGCGAGCGCGTAGAGATTGGGCGCGAGGTTCCCTTGCGGACCGTACTTCTGGGCAATCTGCGCGGCAATGCCGCTGAAAAGGGCCGCGGATGCGGCGCTGCCTCCGCTGGCGACCAGCCGGCAGCCGTTGGCCGCCGTTTCGCCGGAGTAGCAAAAGGCGAGGCCGCGGCTCACTGCGCCGTCCGCGGCGGTGGGCAGGCTCAAGTCCGGCAGATAGCGGTGGTGCGCGGCATGCGTATCGGGATCGGAAGCCGGCAATCCTGCCGCAGTCTGCCAATTTGGCGTGGCGTAGAGAGAACTGGCCCCGCCGCCGGTGGCGTAAGCGGGATCGGCGGCTGTTGCCGGTTGCCAGCCGGTGAGGGAGACGGCTTCGGCGGAACTGGCCCCAGCGGTTAATGCCACCGCGCCGACTGCCGTGTTCCAGGGCGTGGAAGCGAGCGCGTTGACGGCGTAACCGCTGGCGACTGGCTGGGCGGAGCCGGCCTCGTGGCAAGCGGCCGCGCCGCTGTCTCCAGTGGCGGCGACAATGGCCATGCCCTGCGCGGCGGCCTGGCGGTAAAGCGCGGCGTAGAAGGCGCTATGCGTGGCGCTCAAACTGGGCTCGCAGGCTGTGTAGCCGACGACGACGGTATGCGCCAGCGCGCCGTCGACGGCCGCGGCGAGGGCCAGGTCGATGCCGTCGGTGGCGTTGGTGTTGGCCGAGGAAACCAGCACAATCTGCGCCTCGGGCGCGGCCACGCCCGCCCAGGAAACGGCCTGAATCGCCGCCGGTTCGTCCCCGTTGCGGCCCGGGTCGGCACCTGCGAGGGTGATTTCGAGCGTCTGCTCCGGCAGTCCGAAGCTCTTGCGGAATGCGGCAAAATCCTCCATTCGCACGCTGCTGCGGGCCAGAACGGCGATGGATTCGCCCGCGCCCGTCGCGGTTTCCGGGGAATTCGCTGGGATTTCCAGCCATTTGCGGGCCAGAGCCGGGGTAAGCGTTTGCGTTTGCGCAAGCGAAGTCTGCGCGGCGAGCGCGTCGGCTGTCCCGGTCAGTTGGGCGGGAGCCGTGACGGCGGCCTTCGAGAGCGCGCCGTCAAGCGAAACCAGGCCCGCGACGGAGTTCGCGATCGCCGCAGGAAGGTGCGCCGCGCCGGACAGAGCGTAGCGGACTTCGCCGGAAGCTCCTGCTACGGGATGCGGAGTCGCGCCAAAGGCTGTCTCAACCTGCGCTGGGGTGCCGGAAAATTCAATCCATCCCCGGCTTGCGGGCAGTGGAGCAACTTGAAGACCTTCGCTCTGGAGCCACGCTGCGACGCGCCCCGCATCGGCGGCGCTGACGGCAAAGCGCGCGGCAAACTGCGCGGGCGTCAGCCACTGGTGGTAATCGGGATTGCCGGACTCGATCTGCGCGGCAAGCAGCTTATCGAGAGATTTCTGTTGCGCGTCGCTGGGCGAGAGCAGCAGCAGCATGCGATTCAGTTGAACCGGCGATTCCATCGATTGCGACGTGGCCTGCAGTTTCCCTTGCTGAGCATCGGCCGGTCGCAAACCGGCCGCGGCGAGCGCGGCAAGCAAAACTGGGAGACTCCATCGGCCAAAGCGTTTTTTGCGTCGCATTCTTCCCTTGTTGTGTTCTTGCTTCGAGTCGATTGTATAGCCGCACCCTCCTGAGCACTCAAGAGAAACTGCTTCCGGCAGCCAGGAGCAGTTAAGCAATCTTGCGCAACTCTGCCAGCGCGCGAATTTGCCGCCCCTCGCTGTCGAAGTTTTCCTCCGCCAGCCACGCCTCAAAAGCCGCCTTCCGCAGCGGCCATTCGGAATCGAGCATGGCGTACCAGGCCGTATCGCGATTTTGGCCCTTCACGACCATGTGCTTGCGAAATGTCCCTTCGTAGGTGAATCCCAGCCGCCGTGCGGCGCGCTGCGAGGGCAGATTCAGGGCATTGCATTTCCATTCGTAGCGCCGGTAACCCAGGTCCTCGAAGACATGCCGGGCCATCAGGAACATCGCTTCCGTCGCCGCCGGCGTACGCTGCAGGCTGGGCGAAAACATCACGTTGCCCACCTCGATAACTCCGTTTGCCGGGTCCATGCGCATGAAGCTGGCGTACCCCGCGGCCAGTCTCGTTTCGACTGGAACGATCGCAAAGAAACGCGCAGCCGCGCCTGTCTCTTTCAACGACAGAGCCGCAGCCAGATCGGCCTCCGACGCATACGGGCCATCCGCCAGCCAGTCCCAGACCGCATCGTGCTCCTTGACGGCTTGCCACAGGGCAGCCGCGTGCCGCGAGGCCGAGAGCGGTTCGAGCGTGACCCACCGGCCGGCAAGCGTAACGGGAGAAGGCAGCGGCGCGGGCTGCCAGTGAGCGAGATTTATCTGCGATTGCGGCATAGTTTCAGCCTAGCAAGGACACCGGAAACTCAGGCGACAGCCGCAGTGCGGTCGGCCGCCATCGTCGCCATCCGCGTCACATAAATCACGCTGATGTCGTCTTCCTGGCCGAAACTCTGCGCAGCGTTGGCCAGCTCTGTCGCCGAGAGCCGCGTTTGCAAGAGCTGATGCACCCGGTCGAAGCCAAAAAGCTGTCCGTTGGCGTCGATCGCCTCGGCAATCCCGTCCGAGAGCAGCACCAGCCGGTCGCCTTCCGTGAGCTTGAAGCAGAGCACCGTGCAATCGGCTTCCGGAAGCACCCCCAGCGGCAGCGATCCCTCGATCTCCACCGGCTGCCCATTGAGATACGGCGGCAAATGCCCGGCGTTGGCCAGCGTCACCAGCCCGTCCTCGTCGATGCGCATGGCCTGGCAGGTCGCCTGCGAGTCGCCGCGGCCGATCAGCCGCCGGTTGAGGGCCTTGATGACGAACTCCGGATCGTTGTTGAGCTCGACCGTGCTGCGAATCGCGCCCACCAGCAGCGCCACCAGCATGCCGGCTTTCAACCCCTTACCGGTAACGTCGCCGGCGACGATCGTCAGGCTGCCTTCTTTATGAGGAACGATCTGGAAGAAATCGCCACCCACCTCGCGCGCCGGACGGTATTCGCTTTCGATGGCAAGTCCAGGAAAGATCGACCGCGCCTGCGGCAGGATCACCTGCTGCACCTCCTGCGCCTGCTTCACATCGAGCGCCATGCGCCGCTGCTCGCGGACGGAGAGCGTAAGCCGCCGTAACAGCAACAGACCCAGAGCAATCACCAGCAGCAGGTTGGCGATGTTCCCCAGCCCCATTTGCACGCCGAAAGGAAACCAACTCAGGCGAACATGCAATACGCCCAGTTCGGAACTGAAGCGCGATATCCCCAGCAGAATCACCGCCGGCAGCACCAGAAAGCCCTCCAGCCCATCCCGCCGCGTACTGCTCACCACAATTCCAATCATCAGGAGGAGAAAAATCAGGCGGATGACTAGCGACACCGCATGAAAGGCCGCCGACACGGGATGCGGCACAACGGTAAAAAAGATGTCCTCGCCCAGGGCGTTCGAAATCATGAGCAGCGCCAGCAGTGCGCCCACGGCCTGAGGAAACCACCATGGCTTGCGCCGCCGGAACCACACCCACCACACCATGACCCACCCGGCAAAGGCCAGCGGGGTGAGGAAGACATCCTGCGAAACCTGCGGCACCAGATAACTGACCCACTGCGTCCAGCTTCCCACCCCCACCATGAAGTTGTTGAACGAAAGAATCAGGAAGACGGCAGAAATCCAGCGGTAGACGGGGTCGTCACGGTCGAAGAGGATGAGGCTGAAGACGAAAACCGCCAGCACCAGATAGATCAGCCCTTCCAGAACGCGGAAGGCGTAGGCGCGCACCAGTTCAAGCCAGCGTAACTGGTAGGCGGCATTCACGGCGCTGGCCTCGCCGATCACCGGCGCGGTGTGAAATCCGCCCGCGTCCGGCTGACTGATCAGCGAATTGGGTTCCATCCAGATGCGAAAGGCCAACTCCAGCGTCACGCCCTGCGCTGTCGTCCCGGTTTGCGGCAGCACAAATATCTTCGGCTGCGAATAGTACGCGATTGGCCGCTTGCTCGAGAAATTCCCAAAGCTGCCCAGCAGTTCGCCATTGGCGTACGCCTGGTACACATCGTCCACGTCGGCCGAGCCGGCCAACGCCAGTTTTTCGCCGGGAGGCGTATCCAGATGTACGCGGATGCGATACCACGCGTACCCCCAATAGCCGGGATGGCCGCGCATCGTCCACCCCGGCGCGTAGCCGCTCATCCCATTGATCGGATCGACGGCTCCGGTGCCCGACGAAAGGTCCATCGTCTCCCAGCGCGAATCGTCAAACTGCGGCTGCGCCCAAAGCGGCTTGCCGGTCGCGGCGTCTACCGGTGAATCTCCCACCGAAAACTTCCACGGGCCGTTGAGCGCAACGGCGCTCTGACCCAGCTTTACCTGCGTTTCCTGCCGCGCCGCTTCCGCATGCGCCGGCGGCGCCGATTGAGCCGGAACCGGCCCAGCCAACCCCATCGAAGCGAAGACCAACAGGCAACCGAAAAGACGCCGCGCCACGCGCCGTACCTCTCAAACCGGACATAGTAGAGAAAATGCCGCTTCCCGAACTATATCCAGTTCCTCGCCTGTACATGAAAATTCTTTTCCGGCACAGCGAGAATCTCCAGCGCTGAAGGAAGAATCGCGGCCGCTCGAGACATCGCAACCGGCGGCCAAGCCTCCAGGTTGCCGAGCTGCGCTCGCGGTTGGCTCGAATGCGAAGCGCGTATTGCGCTTTGGAACGCGGGGCCTGGAACTCGGGGCCGGTTGGGCTGTTAGATTGCGGGCAGGGGATGGTGCTCATGGTTGACGCTTATCGGCGAACGTGGAAGACGTGGGTTTGTTTCGCCATTATTTATTTCGTTTGGGGATCGACGTTTCTGGCGATTCGGGTAGGGGTGCGGGAGGTGCCTCCGTTTTTGTTGGCGGGGATGCGGTTTCTGGTGGCGGGCCTTGTGCTGTTTGGGTGGATGATGGCGCGTGGGGAGCGGCGACCAAGCGAGCGGGAGTGGGGTTCGGCGACTTTGGTGGCGCTGCTGATCTTTGTGGGCGATTATGGCCTGCTGTTCTGGGCGGAGCGGCGCGTGCCTTCCGGCGTGGCGGCAGTGATGATGGCTACGATTCCGGTTTTCATGGCGCTCTCGGAGATTGTCTTGCTCAGGACGCGGCGGATGAGCTGGCGGCTGGCTTTGGCGCTGGCGGCGGGGCTGGGCGGCGTGGGGGTGCTGGTGAGTCCTGGGTTGCGTTTGGGAGGAGAGGCGATTGATGCCGTTGGCGCTGGCGCGCTGATTTTTGCGGCGATGTGCTGGTCGGTGGCTTCGGTGATGACGCGGAAATTGCCGCTGCCGGCAGCGAAAGGGGTCAGTTCGGGGGCGCAGATGCTGGCGGGCGGACTGCTGCTGATGGCGTTTTCAGCGGGGTTAGGCGAGTGGCGCGGGTTTCGATTCGGAGCGGTTTCGGCGGGGGCCTGGTGGGCGCTGGCGTATCTGATCGTATTGGGGTCGATTGTGGGGTTTACCGCGTATGTTTGGCTGCTGCATCATGAGTCGCCTACGGTGGTGGGGACGTATGCGTATATTAACCCGGTGGTCGCCGTGGTGGTGGGGTATTGGCTGGGTGGGGAGGCAATTGGGCTGCGCACGGTGGCAGGGATGGCGCTGGTGCTGGCGAGCGTGGGGTCGATTGCGACGATGAAGGCGCGTTAGTGGGACTCGGTTAGGGCGGTTGCGATGGGGCTGGGAGCATTGGGG
>Ga0209208_10000632_pt1 | contig 46552 bp, 28 predicted proteins | sample S1TSphfallax_3_FD_187694 | JGI IMG/M metagenome (GOLD analysis project Ga0209208, IMG submission 187694) | Host-associated microbial communities from peat moss isolated from Minnesota, USA - S1T2_Fd - Sphagnum fallax MG (SPAdes) (version 2) | ecosystem: Host-associated > Plants > Peat moss >...
GGCACTTATTCCAAGAATTCAAAAGGAGAATATTTAATCAACATACCATTGTTGACCACACACAACACCATTCATAAAATTTGATCTCTTGACCTTTGGAATGGAAGCAAACACCTTTAACATCAAATCACCTCACTTATTATGATAACATGTTACATTACATTTTATTTATCAAATATTTCGTTTTAAACATTATAAAAACATAAACTTTGAAAATTCATATCTTATTGAGATTTTGTTCAAATGAAATTATTCAAATTTCTTTTTACAAAAATTTCAATAATGTACATAATTACATTTACTTTCTTTTGAAAGTTTAAAATCATTTGAACAAATATATATATATATATCATTATTCAATAGCATTTCAATGACCACTCTTTTGAAAAACAATAGTTTAATAAATGTATATTTTTTTGTTGATATAATAATACTACCTATGGTAAGCTACTTTCAATTATTATATGATTATTTTTTATTAATTTAAATTATTCCACCCTACATTATTTACAGCTATTTATGGTTATTTTCAATTACTTTTAATTATTTTTTGTCATTTTAAGTTACTTTTGATTATTTTAGCTTATTTCACCTAATTATTTTTCGCAATCTTAAGCAATTTTAATATATGGGTATTTGTTATTATTTTATTAGGGCTATTGGTGGTTATTAATGGCTATTGGTACCTATTTTATTGGTGGCTATTTTATTAATGGCTATTGATGGTTATTGTATTAATAACTATTGATGGCTATTGATGGCTATTGGTGGTTATTGTGGTAGATAAATAGGTAACTTTGGTAAATAGTAGATAAATAGGTAAATAGTATGTAAATAACAGTAGGTAAGTAAAACATAAGTAAGTAGGTGGTACATAACTAGGTAAATAGGTAGGTAGGTAGGACATAGGTAGGTAAATGGTAGGTAAGTAGGTAAGTAGATGGTAGGTAGGTAAGTAGGTAGGTAAGACATAGGTAGATAGATGGTAGGTAAGTAAATAGATAGGTAGCACATAGGTAGGTAGATGGCAGGTAGGTAGATGGTAAATAAGTAGGTAGGCAGGTAGGTAGGTAAGACATAGGTAGATAGATGGTAGGTAAGTAAGTAAATAGGTAGCACATAGGTAGGTAGATGATAGGTAATTACGTAAGTAAATAAGTAGGACATAGGTAGGTAGAGGTAGGTAAGTAAGTAAATAGGTAGCACATAGGTAGGTAGATGATAGGTAATTACGTAAGTAAATAAGTAGGACATAGGTAGGTAGAGGTAGGTAAGTAGGTAGGTAGGTAGGTAGGACATATCTAGGTAAATAGGTAGGTATGTGTTAGGTAAGTAGGTAGGTAGGAAGCTTAATTTGACTAAACATGGCCATTTAGTATGGTCGATTTGATTACGCCATGGGCATCTTGATGAACCATTTTTAAAAATTGTCCTTTTTTATTAGATGTATGGTTTAGCACTTAGTCAAAATGGTCACTTCAGTAAAAAAAACCAACCAAAAGAACCATGTGTTTTCATGCCCCATATAATTAATCCCAGTGAACATTTTTTTGGTTAATGTGAACACTTTAATCAAGTTGAACCTTTTGAAAAGCCATGATTTATTATAATGATACCAACAATAACCTAAGGTAAAATATCCAATAATAACATATGTTAATATAATTTAAAATAACCAATAACAACTTAGGGTGAAATAACATAAAATAACCAACAATGGCATAAGATAGAATAGCTTGTACATTACTACAAAATGTGGGTGCAATTCATTAGTCCCCGATCATTAGGTTAGTGAATTCATTGCTCCCCCACTAGGTCCTATTCACTATAACTAATGAATTCACTCAACATCTAGCAAAATTACTTGGCATACACGGACACATTTTGTTGTAATGATAATAGCTTATGATAGAATAACTAAAAAATGTCAAAAATAGCCTAAGGTAAAAAAGAATGTACATAATAATATGTGATGATAAAAAAAAAACATTCATTTAAACAATGGTTGAATAATTAAGGACTTGTTTTTTAACATGGAAGTGAAAGGAGGTGAAAGATTCAAACCTTCACACTTGCACCCTAGGTTGATGAGCAAGGTGTTTAAATGGGCTAAGTTCTTAGTTTAGGTTAAATAGCCTAATGAAGGTTCTTAGGTGCCTAACATAAGTTCGTAATTAATTGTTAATGAATTTATTATTATTGATTTAACTATTAATAATTTAATTACTAGTGAATTTATTAAAATTATTTAACTATTAATGAATTTAAGACATACTCATAATCAGGGTACCATTTTTTCACCATAAGACTCAAAGATTTTTTTTTGCTATCTTCCAAATATAAAATCTATATGGAATACATTTAAGTGAAATATATTGGATAAATAAAATTATGATAATTTTCATGGTGGTGGTGATTTTTCACATGCATATGTAATTATACATAAATATTTTGTTAAAAAACAAAAAATGCAAACAATGAATACATAAGTTTTTATATACAACTTAACATGTTTCCTTGCATGAAAATTCCCTGCACTTTTGCTAGCACTTGGGGCCACAAATTCTAAACTTAGTGAATAGAAAAAATCAACCAAATGGGGAAAGAAAAACATTTTTTTTTAACCTTTTTAAAATGGATTATGTAGCCTTCAAGTTTTTTATATCCTACATTATTTATTCAAATACATTATATATATGAACATTACCAAACATAAATGTATACATTACTTATCCATGAAAGAAAATTGAAGTCAATTGCATTATTTAATACATTCCTTTTGATTATTTTAAGACAAAAATTACAATTATGACAAGGACTTAAATTATTTAAAAAGACTCAAAAGGACATCAATATAATATCTAATTTATTCTTGGATTTTTTTATTGGATTAACATGACATCATTCTAATTATAATCATATACCAATCTTGACGCACCCCAAAGCTCCTTGATGGACTCAACTACGAGTCTAAAGGTGAAGACATCAAAAGGAAAAGGAGTTGGGGTGCGTTCCCTGGCTCACATCACTTTCGGGGTAAAGGGCGTGTTGAAGCTCCGGGATGAGATTAGGAAGATTGACAAGCACTTCACTTATTCACACGAACCAACACAAACCAAACAACAAGTTGGTTAATGCATAGTTGTAGCACTTTGATGCACGGACGAAACACAAGTAAACACTAACTCACAAGACTCACCATGACCCGGACTTGAGGGAAGCCACCACCTTCCCCCTTATAGTATATTTTGTGCCTAGCCACGAGACCAACACCTAAATGTCATTTTGTCTCGGGACTCCCAAGTGTGAGTCCCGAAATTCCCACAATTGGGACTCCCGCAACTTCGGGGGCCCATAACTTCACGTGCAAACTTCCAATTGAGATGAAATTTAGAGCAAAGTTGTAGCCCTTATCGAGAGCTTTCCAACAATTTGTCACAAGCCACTTGCACGTAAGGAAATCGGGGTGATTCCAAACTTTTAGTGGTCGGGAGTCAAATTGCTAATGTGATTTCCGACCCTTCTTTTGGCTATAACTTGTGTGTCAAGTGTCCAAATGGGTCATGCGAGCCCATTTTAGACATCTAAGTTCCAAAAGCTCTTCAATGATATAAGGAACTCTTCAATCCAATAGGTTTTGGCCCTTACAATTGCTCTCTAAAGATTTGGAAGTCCACTGGGTCTTTAAACTCCCAAAGTGGGAATTCACTTAGGAGTGTGAGGGCATTCCCTCACACTCTCTTTCACTCTTAGGAGCATGAAATGTGACTCCCATGCTTCATACTTGGCCCGCACCTTTATAAGCCCTTGCCTTGGTCGTGAGCCCAAGGCTAGGGTTGTGACAAATCCACTATAATCATGAAATAGTAAATGTAATCAAAATTTAAAAAGTCCTTTATAATCCTTTTTCCATTAGATCGCCTTTTTGGACACTTAATTATGAATATGCCCTTTAATATTAATTATGTAACTTTTAATGGATTTGATTAATTATTCATGAATTCAATTAGTTAGTAGTGAATTCACCTTCAAGAGCAATTGGTCCCCATTTACTAAGGGGTTACCCACTTTCACCATGGTAAATTTGTCCCCAATTTCACTCAAAATTGAATGAAACACAAAGTGAACTTGAATGCATATTGGTGTAATGAATAAATTTTTAATTTTTTTCATAAATTACAAGGATATTTTAAATTCATAAAATAGAAAGGCATTTATTATTATATTATAAGTCTATTATGATTTATCATCAAGAATGACACTTGTAATGAGAATAGTGTTGGTCATTTGCCTATATAATTATTGTTGTTTGAATCTACAAAGAAACAAATCAAAAGATCACAAATATAATCAACCATGAATATATTAAAAAATCATTTTTATTCAATAAAACATTCATGCAAAGGTCTTTTATATACTTCTAATAACAAAATTTCGATTGTCAAGCATGCCATTATCCCAATAAATTGTTGGTAACCATTGATTTTGTTATAAGACATGCACAAAGTTATTTCATTGATTTATTCATATTATGTACATAATCTTGTAACAATGATCAAATGACATTTTGCACATATATTGTTTTTAAAATATTTATGAATCCTTATTCAATTTTGTTGAAGATTAATTTTATGAAACAACAAAATGTCAAATGTGAATTTCAAAGACATATCATTCAAATATACCTCTTCAAACATTACTTGATCAAAGTTTTTTGTATTATTGCATCTTCAAATTGTTTTATTTTTTATTTCATCTTGTTTAAGTAATTTGACAAATAATATGTAAGTTTTAAATGTTTACATTTTTTCCTTTTTTTTAATATCCATGTCATTTAAAGTATAAATGGGTTAATATCATATGGCTTGTATTATATAGTAATGATGTGATGCATAAAACTTAATTAAATGATTAGAGCACATCAAAGTATTTATTTAAACCAAAATGAAAAAATACATAAGAAGAACCTTGAAAAGAATAATACATTTTTTCATTTTTGGTCCATTAATTATTTAAATCGTTTCTTTTTAAATAATGTACACATAATGAGGTGTAGTACCTTTTCTAAGTGTAAATCACAATGAAAGGGGAAAGAAAAGTGCATGCCCAAACATAAAAAACTCATGATAAAAAATATTCCATCAAAAATCACAATTTACATGATAAAAACATAATTATATAAATACTAGGAAACAAATAGATTTGAAATTGATTGGTATATATATTTTTCAAACCATGCTTTTACCTTACAAGCTATATTTAAATTTATTATAATGTAAAAAAGATGAAAAGCCACAAGTACATTTTAGGGCCTAATTAATTCAGAAAAAATAAAATGTAATATTTCATCTACTAACAACCTGCTTAGTATAAAGTAGATTGTGAGCTTTGCTTGAATTCCCATGAATCTACTTAAACCTACTTTAAGCATGTAGTCTTTAGTTAAAGTTTTAACAAAATTGAAGAAAATTTTCAGATTAATCCTAAACTAAATAATATTTTAAAGTTAAATATATCAAAGCATTCTTGATGGCTACTTTCCATTTATGCTGCAAGGTATTTATGGTCTAATTTACCACAATTCTAATATCTTGCTAAACAAATAATCATTTATGAACTGGATGGTGGGAGTAGGCCCTTTTTTCTTGTTTTGACAGTTGACAAAATTGTGTAATCTACTTTAGAAAATACTAATATAACCCTTATTTGAACCTCTCTTCAAAAAATGAAATCATAGGTTTTGTTTTGAAAAGCCCTTTAATACTTTCAATATTCATAGATTCAATGTTTTAGCCTATAGAAATCAATATTGAGAAATTTTGAGTTCATCATAATCTATTTATTAAGGAAATCAAACTAGTACTATGGTCCAAATCAGTATAAGATCTTAAGTGAAAACTCTGTAACCCAAGCTATGTCAATATATACAACCTTACAAATCAATCACAATACAATATAGGGACTTTAAAGGACTTTATATCTTCGTTTCGTGCCAATATTTTCTTATGTAAATTAGACCATTATATTGAAAACATATTAATACCCAAATATATTGTAAGGGATATGTGTCTTGTGTTAGTAGAATATAAAAAGAAACTTCATCTTAATCTAGAGGATAATGCCTTTTGTAAGGATCCATAATTAGAATTGGCTAGTTTTGCCCTTAAACATTGTAGGTATGAAACAAATAAACTTGGCTGGAAACTAGACCTTAGAGAATTTCAAAGACTTAAATATCTTTAATATGTATGTAATATCACATGTCAAATGTTATAGTTGACAAACAAAACGCCTTGGAGATTATATTAAAAGGAAGAACTGAAATTAGATATGAAGGAATGAAAAAGCCCCATATCAAATGCGAAGTTTGAAATGGCTGAATACTTAGGTGTAATAACATATTATGGTATTAAAAGTGTTATGGAATTTTTTTAAATGACAAGGTCACATCAAAACAATGTTTTATCGATTAATTGTTTTTATTAAAGATTTAATAACAACCTTGGAATGTCAATGTGCAAAACAAAACACCAAAAGATTAGCCCAAGCAACTTCCAATCAATGATTTGTTGCAACCCTAGCTTTGGGCTCGCGACCAAGGCCAAGGGGTTGCAAGGGTGTGGGCGAAAAGAAAGCTCGGGAGATCCTCAAACATCTTTAAAAACTATTATAGTTTTGAATTTGTAATCATGGTTCTTGAAGTAAAGTTATAGATTTTACTATAATGTGAGGCTTAATGCAAAAACAATTGGGTTTTCATCATGTTATATATCATATTTGGCCTCAAATTTGATATTTAGTGTGAAAAACTATGTGAAAAATGCAGTATAAACTAATAAAAAATTACCACATGGAAAATGCAATCCTTGGAAAGGATTTAAACCTTGGTGTGACTAGTTTTTTTATTCATGTTTTCACCTTATGCAAGGGGGATTAATTGCATTCATATGATGAAAATTTGGAAAACTTGAAGAAATTACCATGGAGAAACCATATGCAAGGAAACTTGCACATGTGGTTTTGACTAAGGTGGAGGATAAAAACCCTATTGGAATTCTTCAATGTCTAGAGCTTTGCATCTAAAACCCAATGACACTTTGCGAACTACCAGGGCTTTGGGCAATAATTTCACTTTCGCCAACTCCTCAAGGGAAGCAATGTCATGGAATCAAGAAAATGGCTTATTGAAGTGTAGGTAAACAACTTTCGACAATGGCTCTATGGTTAACTTTCATTTTTGTTTTGTGTTTGAAACAAATTTTCATTGAATAATTACCAAATTCATAACATGCTTGCACATTTGCTCCCTTGTGCATATAACTTTCACATATTATTTACATAATTGTAAGCAATCACAAAAATTTATGTAATTTATGGTCTATGAAAAAAATAAAATAATAAAGAAGAAATTGAATACCATGCATAGTATTGAAATAACTCAATCATGATTGTTTCCACATGTTAAATGTAAAAGGTGTTTTTCCATTCTCACCATTGCATTGATATATGCTCCGTTGTTAACAATCTTTTGAACAAGGGCAACATGTCTACATGAAGCTTAACTAAATAACAAATGTTCATATGTCAATGACATGACATGTTCAAATGACCTTGATATAAATGAATTTCAACTAAAGGGTAATAATGATATGATTGCAATGTGTAACATGCAATATATCCTATTTATTTACAACAAAATTAGAACATTGAAAAAATTAAAGCAAAGATAGATGTCCTTGTAGGGTAAGAATTTTTTTGAATGTTTTTAAAGTGAAAGACATTACTTCATTCATATATGAAATTGAGGTGCAAACAAAATTACAATGCATTAAGTTGAATATGAGTTGAATTTAAATTGAATTCAAGTCAATTCAAATTCATTTCAAGACAAATGGGATGCAAATTGGTGGGAAAAGTATTCAAAATCTTCTTATGAATGTGGCATTGGCAAAAAAACTTTGAAAAAACACCTTTCCATACCTCTTCACTTGGGAATGGGCTAAACAAATTTTAGTTTGGAACTATCTAATGATGATTTATGGAATCTAAAGTTGTCATACCTAAACCAATTCTGATGAGTTATTGTCATTAAAATTATAAATGACTTGCTTCACATTATTTTACAAAATCAACATGAGTCTATATATTAGTTCATTGTTAATAGCCTTCTAGGTTTTCTAATAAGCAACACCTAAAAAAAATTAATTCAATGTTCATTAAATTTGTCCCATAATTTGCACAATGACTTATTTGTTTAATCTTCTACATTTAATACATTTTGGGATGTAATAGGTGTAATTAATTGTGGAACAATGTTACTATATTTTGAATGTATTCATTTTCCATTTTTTGTTGGAAGAACACATTTGATTAGGTTTTTACTAAATGGTGTGCAATGACATTCGTTGTGTTGGAATCAATTGATTTGGATTCAAGTCCTCTTTATACATATTGGAACTTTAGTTTCATATGTGTTGGTGTGTGTGTGTGTGTGTGTGTGGGTGGGGGGGGGGGGGGGGGATCTAGCAAATAATACAAATTTAAAATTGGATTTGTTTTATTTTCATGATCTTATACAAGTTTGCATGGTTGTTAATAACCTACATTAACTAAAGTGCAATATTCAATCTTGAAGTTCATGCATTGCAAATTTTCAAACTCTAAAAGTGAGACTACAAAACACATTTGACATTCAAAATTATAGAATTGGATGTTAACCAATACAAATTTCATGTCATTTTGTGGGTTGATTTTATCATCTTAAAATAATTGTTGATGCTAAGTTCTAGACCATTGGATAGGAAACAATTCATTTCAAATTACATCTTTTAAAGACATTCAATTTCATGTGAACTGTGAACAACTTTATTTGCTTATCATTTTGAATTCCCCCTTTAAAATCCAATGTTCAAGTATTGCATTAGATTGACATTTGTACAATATCCTACTGGCTCCCATAATACATATGGTGGAACAACAATGAATGACACCAATTAGGTTTTTTTTGTATCTATTATTAAGATATGAAACTTGTGTGATATTTTATGTTTTTAGGTTTATTACTACCATGTTGTAGGTGCACGATGTTCTAAACAATGCTTCTTATTAAGGGGTGCAAAAACATTAAAGCCATGATTTCTTTTTGGTTTTGAATTATGCCAAAAAATGGGATATACGATTAATGAAACAACTACATTTGTAATCATTTTGAACACATGTGACTAGACATGATTATATAATTCATTCAAATTCACAATAATAGAAAAGCAAGGTTTTTAAAGTTGTTCAAGTTGACCAATTGCTGATTTTTTTGATTAATGAAATGTCCATTTTGACTAAAAGTTCATAATATGAATAGACATTAACTGGTCAATTTGAATAATGACAACCAATTTGATTATTCATCAAATGGGGCATCTAATCAAGTTGGACAAAAAATGATATTCTTAGTCAAGATTGCCAATAGATTTTCGTCAAATGGAATAGTTGGTCAAGTTGAACAAATTAAAGAAAACATTTCTAGTCATGATGGTTGATGGGTTTTTAGTCGAATAAGACATCTCCTCAAGTTGGACAAACAAAAATGACATCCTACCTACCTACCTACCCACCTATCTATTGTTGCCTTTAAGTATAGGTATTTATAATTAATACTTACCTACCTAGGTTGCATACTAAGTACCTAAGTCATTTTAAGTTAACTATATACAAAGATAGGTGGGTGGGTGGGTGGGTAAGATAGGTAGTTAGGCCAATACACCACCTATTTAAATTACCTACTCAATTATTTCTTAATTACCATTTTATTTATTTACATAAGTCTACTATATACAATGTCAAATGTCAAATAAAAAAGTTGACAAAAATTAATATGAAATTTTTGTCCATTAGTAAAGATTTTATTTATCATCATGGAGGTGAAGAGTTCAATTTTTAATACTTGTAGCCTATGTTTAGGTTTAAAGTGTTGGGTAAAGCAGGTTAAGTTAAGTTGGGTACCTAGGTTATCACCTCGTTACCTACCTTTTTCAACTTATAGCTACCTACCACTTTAATTTTTATGAAAATAAATATAAAAATAAATAATCAAAATTTGACCACTCAAAATTGACCACCTAATCACAATGAACATGTTAAAATCAATTTATCCAAAATGATGGGGGTTTTTTTTTCATTACATTTTTTAATCAAAGAAACCATATTTTCTATTAGTGTCATCACTTTCACCACGAGTCATTTTTGTTGTACAATAGTTGCAAACCACATTTTTAAATGTTGTAAATGATTAGGATTGCATTTATTAATTCATAACTTAAGCTATTAATCTACTTTACGCTAACAAATATAAAGTTGTAAGAAATCAATGTGATTTATGAAATTCAATAGTTACTGAGCATGGGTTTATTTAAAATGTTGCACATATATATATGTTAAGTAGATCTATATAAATTGATTTGACATAATATTTAACAAAACGTCTTAGGGAAAAAAAAATTTCAAAATCTCAAATTGTCATGATCTTGAATATTTACTTGGGAATCTTAATCTTATGCAAGGAATGAAATATTTATGAAATTAAAAGGAGAAACATCATGTATAAATATAAAGGAAAAATGTAATTATGACTCGTTATGATTGGCAACATATATGTGGGGGTTGTTCCTATCAACAAAAACAACTTGTGCAATGATCAAATTGTAATGATACATTTGATATTAAAAACTATTGGATTAAATGTTTATAAGTAATAATTTCATGTCATTCAATGTGTTTGGGTAGGATGGAAGGATGGTTCTATTAATGATACTATGAGCTTTGTGAAATAATATATTCAATTTTAAACTTGGAATTTTTTAATTAATTAATTATACAACAAACATGTATGTTGAAATTACCCATGTGCTGCAATATTAAAAAATTAATCCAAATGTAAGGTATTAAAATAAAATTTAAAAAAATTGTTTATTGAATGGTGCCCTATCTTTGAACTCCATTCAACCTATCATTGATTATAATACACTTTTAATGTTTTGTTGTTTGGAAGGTATAGATAGGATTTCATCACAAATTTATAAGCTTCATGGGTTCATTCCAAATTCATGTGAAATTTGTTATTTCATAGGTTCATATTGCTTAAATATGAATGTTGTGCATTATTTAAATATGAAAGTTGTGTGCACGAATTTTGTGTGTAAATAACACAAATAGACGTACAACATCCATGTTTAAACAATATGAATAGGCATATGACATTCAAATCTAAACAATGTGCACAACCTCAATGTTAATCAAATAATAGAAGTAGATGAATGACATCCGTGTTTATTTCAGACGAACTTATGAAAAACATATTTTGCACAATAATTATTGTCAAATTGTGGCCCTTGAAGTTTGTGATGTTAAAAACTCAAGCTAATGAAAAAGTTATTTAATGTAAATTAACTACAACATTGCAACCACTAATAGAACCTAAGATATATTACTTAATACCTACATTTAAAAACTAGAATTTACCAAGTGGGCCATAAGAGCCAAATTGGTTTTTGTGTCAATTTTTCTTTCCCCCAAGAATTGCCAAATTGATTCTTGAGCCTAGAATATTCACAATTGGGGTTTCATGGATCGATTATTTCACCTTGAAAGAATTATTGATGTTAAACTCTAAACCACTTCAATGAACAATTGATTTCCAATTACATCTTTTAATTATGACCTTCGTGATTAAACTTTGCAAAATTTAATCATCTAATTGTGAAAGAGATTTTGTAGTTATAAGGGAAAAGAGAAAATGTAATGTGTTTTGGTTGTGATCCAAGTGTATGCAATTCATGTTTTCATATTCTTCACAAGTCAAAGTTAAGTCCAACTATGTGTGAATTATGTTTCAAATATGGTCTTTTTTTATAATTTGAATGTCCATTGCCAAGGAATCTAATGGCATCTATAAAAGACAAAAGGGGACCATCTAGTGTTATCATCATGTCAATAACACAATTGGACATCAAACAACACAAAAGGGCCTTTGAAGGTACCATTGTGTTCAATAAATATGATATTATTGATAATGGTCATTCTATCAAATTTTTACATGTATTGCTCAATTTTGATTCTAGGGTCAATCTCCATTATAATAGTTAAAATTTGAACAAGTTCGATTTTTGGGAACTCAAAAATCACCTTAAGGCCTATTCAAGGTTGGGGTTCCAAAAAATAGAAAAAAACTTCCAAGACTTTTGTAGGGCTATTTTTTGTAAAGAACATTTACTTGAAACGAATTTAAGTGAAAAAGTTTGAATAGTCAATTTAAAATGGATTAAAACTTAGACTAATCTAGCTTTTAAAAAATAAGAATCATTAAAACTAAAAATTACCCAAAATTGATAGGTTTTGATTTTTTGAAAAATTAAAAAAAATTAAAATCAATAGTTTTTCATTTTTATGAAGATTTGTGTAACTTGAACTAATAATTCTTTTAAAAACCTAAGAATCATGTGAATGTAAGCTATAGTGGCTCAATTTTTGTGTCCCATTGCAATTTTCTATAGGGTGTAATGAACTAACATGCCAATAACATGCCATAAAACCATTTATATGCACAATTGTGACTTGTTTTAAGATTCTCAACTTCAATAATACACTACCTATATAATTTGTGCATAATGAATGTGCACCCATTATGTAGTAATGGACTTTTGAAGTGAAAACATATGAACTATTTCAACCATCTGCACTTCCCATACACATGAAATTTTCAATATCATTTTTTGAAAATATATCTTATAGGGACTTAATATTTTATAAATGAAAGAAAAAAAAACATAGATTTGAAAACTTCATTACAAAAGTTTTAACCAAAATATAGATATGGACTTTTGAGTAACCAAAATGTGGACCTTATTTTCAAAAGCCTATACATGGGTCTTTTTTCTTGGATCGATGATTTGTTTCCTTGTAAAATGTATATAAAAAAAATGTTTTAATTTCATATGAATTTAATTAGTTCATTAACCAACCCATAGTCCCCCATTTATGTTAATTCAACACCCTAAAATAGACTTTTAAAAACTTTTTATCCATCGAAAATGAGCCATTTTAACCCTGCATCCACCCAACATTGGTATTAAGTTTGTTAGACAAAGAAAGGTTTTCTAGGTGTAATCATAATCAAATAAGCCAACAGTGATGAATGATTCAACCATAAATGGGCCTTTTGTGAACATTTAGACTTTTTCATAGAAAGCTTAAAATAATTGTAAACATGTTAGCATAAACCCTAAACCCTTCAAATAAATCTTCACAATCTTCTTCATCATGATCTTCATTAGTATCTTCATCACTATCAACATTGATAGTTAACTATACTAGCAAAAAAGGAGCAATGTCCATTGGCTTCCATAGCTTATGTTTGAAAACTTTTTTCAAATGTTCTTAATAAACCACATTTGTCCCCCTTTGGTTATCATATTAGAACAACAACCTACCACTTTCCATGCTTCAAAAAACTAGGTGCACAAACATTCACAAATTGTTTCAATTCTTAGATGAAGCTTGATCGTCAAAGCACAAGACTCCAATTGTTGTTGAATAGATAATGTAGACAATTTTTTGAAACGTGTGGTAAATTCACACTTCAATGATCTCTACAAATTTACATTTGTGAGTTATAATTTCAATGTACGATTCAAAGGGACAAATAATACACAAATGAATGGGAAATCAATTTTCATCCAAATTTGTGTGCTTACTAGCAATTAATGAATCAAATCAATTTTTTTTTTTCAAGTAGACCCATTTTTCCAGTACATCATTGTAATAAAGTACCAAAATTTTCCAAACAAATTGTTGGCATGTCTTTTGAATGGACCAAATATGTTCATTCATTGTAAAAGTCTAAAGATAATTTTGTATATGTGGTCTTTGGCAAACAACGATGAGTTTTCCAATAAAAATGATTAGCATTGAAAGTAATTATCCATCACTTGTAAAGGAAACACAAACATTCACAGGTCTTTTGTCTTCCATACCAATAGCTTTTATGTACTTTGAACCTTTCCGCTCCCAAATGCATTTACAAGCCATTGGGACAAAATGAATTCATATGGACCGACCATGACAAATATGTCAACTTCAAAATCTTCGTATGCACCTAGTTGTGAATTGAATGCACAAAGACAACCAAGTATCAACTCCATTGTTGGTACTTTAAATCTTTTGAAACATTGTTTATTAACAAATAGACTAACATTGCAAACAATTAAATACCATGGCAACATGAACCATCTATCATCATCTAGATATTGATATGCAAATCAAATTATAAGATTTTGGTCAATGATGAAGCCAATTGACAAAATCCTAAACATACATTTCAACAAATGGTTTCACAACACACTTTTGAAGATACCATAAACACCACATTTGATCATAAATCACATGTGTGCCAATTGTTGCTAAGGTTAGTTGTAACATAAGCCTACCAAAAATGGTACTAGAAATTGTGCCTTGCACATGAATTATTAATGTTTGATGTGGGTAGCAAAGTATGGGCATACTTGTTTGATATGTGTTAATGATTAAAGTAGGTGGTATATATGTCATAATCTTTAACCAAATTTGTAGTTCTATAAACCATATGTATTTTTTGATTCTCCCAATCTATTAGAAGTTTGCCACATGTTGTGGTAGCACATTTATACCAATCCAAATGAGTCTTCATAAAAACACATGTCCATTTCAATATGACTTTGAATTTTCCCAAAACCTCAAGAGCATGAACACTGATGAAACCAAAAATAATGGGTTTAATAATTTTGGCATTTAGTGGTTGTCCTACACATTCATCTTTAGATGCAAATCACATAACATGAATAAGATTTGACCTTGAAGATTAAGGACCCTTGTGTTCACAGTTGATCTACAAGAATGGATTAATTAACTTCAAAAAGGGTGAGATCACAATTAAAGGAACCAAAGGACTTGTTGACAATTAGTTTTTTATGTACCTTGTCTATTTTGAAAATGTATCACATATATCATTTAAATGATATGAATATATTTTTTTACATTATGTTCATTTACTCATGAAGTTATCATCCTATGAATTTGAAATAATTTCATTTTGTTACAAAGGTCCTTTTGCATATGCAAAGGAGTTGTTGGCATGTGCTAAAAATAGCCATAAAATATGAACGTAATTTGTTATTCAAACCTTCACTAAATGCTTTCAAATTTTGTATGAGCTTTAGTATACTTCACAAGAAGTGGGCCATGTGTCCAATCATTCAAAAATAGTTTTACATGCTTGTATTGAAACCTTTTTACATGACTAGTTAAAATGGTTTCAAACATGTTTAATGACTAAAATAGTTCATAATTTATCATCATGGTTAAAAGAAAAGTTGTACATTGTATTTTAATGTAGAACATGATGTAAAAAAAATAAATATTTACTATGTTTTGGGTCATATTTGGCTTCAATTTTGATAACCAACCATTATTTAGCTTGAAAAACTATTTTTAAAAATGCATTATAAACCAATACAAGAAGGTCACATGTGCAATTTAGTCCTTGAAAAGGACTTAAACCTTGTTGCAAATTGCTCCTTTTATTGTGATTACACCCAAAGGGACTTACCCTTGACCCAACTTTTCATCATTTAATAGATTTAAATGAAAGTATTGAACAAACATTATTTATGTGCAACTTTTAAGTAATGCAATGCTTGAGAGATATTTTGATGCAACTTCAATAAACAACCATTTATTTACCACAAACCAATTAATGTAAGAACCTTTCTTTCCTTTCGAACTATGTTGTGGCTATTCTTGTGGTGGACTTGAAGACTAAAGTTGTGGCAAATACAAAAAGGAATGTCATTTGAGGAACTTTTTGAAGCCTCCCAACTAGGTTTTTAGGTTTGATGGGAATAAATGTGTTCCTATTCACTATTTCCTCAAACAATTGCAATGTCATTTTTTATAACCAAATTTTTTTGAGTTATAGGCTTCACAAATTTTGTCAAAACAACTAGTTTGTGGGCCATCTTCTCAACTACAAGACTACAATCACTTTGTGGGTATCTAGGAATTCAAGAATGTTTCTTCATCAAAACTATTTTTTTATTAATAATCTTTTCATCAAATCTAATTTTTAAATCAATGTGCTCTTTGTTTTCCTTCAATTTACGCACTTGTATTTGAAAGCCTTATTTCTAAATGCATTCACAAAAGACAAAACTTTATATAAATCATCAATTTATAAGAACAATGAATGGTTGGAATATAAGCATTAGGGTTTTTCCTCACAAGACATAATATGCAAATGCAAAAACTTTCCACTTCTATCACACATTGTATCAAATTTTGGGTGACCAAAAGTATGTTGAGGAGTTTCATTGTTGAAGACCTCCATTTATATAATGTAATGTTCAAAATTCTATAGCTAAGAAAGAGTGATTGGAAATCAATGTTTGGTGGAAATTGGTTTCAACTATTTAATATTGCAAAGAAACTTTCAAAAATTAAGTGTTGCAAAATTCTCTAACTCATGTGCCAAAACTCTAGAACACAAAATATGAAATGCCAAATCAACCCAAGTGTCAAAACAAACAACAACAAACCATATTACAAGAAAGGATCATTGATCATTTGCAAGGAGGAAAGTAAGTTCACAATTAAAAAGAGGTAGGATATAAGCTTCACACCAAGAGACAAACAAATATAATGATGAAATTGTCATGATTCATAAATGTAATCTCATCCTAGGTGATTCCTTATATATTCTATGAAGCACATGGGATAAAAAGGTTACTTTTGGTATGCAAAAAACGAAACTCTAACAAAATCATGCAAGCAAAGTTACAAGGTGTAAAATTGAAATAATAATCTTCAAAAAGTATAAGTCCAAATATGGAAACTAGGTAACCTATTAAAACAAATTTAATGTGGATTAGCATGACACAATTGTTTAAAACTCATCACATTGAATTGAAGGAACACCTAAGTTCTTAAGTCTAACCACCAACCAAAAAACTGAGAAGGTGGTTCTTTGTGATGCTTCATCTTAACCACCACTTCTTTATTCCTTTCCATCAACTAGATATCTTTGTAAATTGTATCTATTTTCAACCCCAAACCATGTTACATCATGAAAGTTCGAAGGTAGATAGATAAGTAGGTAAGTAATACTTAAAGGGGTATTCCTTGTCTAAGGACAATAGCCTTTTGCTGGCTAGATCTGAGGAGCAAATAAGTAGATATAAATCAATGATCGAATATAAATGGCATTGATCAATTTACCAGGTTTTAGTTGGGCCTTGGAACCTTCCAGGCCACCTTTGTTAGAAGGGGTAATGCTTGACCCTGATGCACTCACAAGTAACATCGAGCTTAAATTTCTATTGCCGTTGGTATTATACTAATTACAATAGGGCGATTTAAAATCAGGGTTAAGTGGAACTAATTTGGTGGATGGATGGCGGACCGCGCGTGTCCGCTTAGTTGGAGAAATTGCGGAGTGTGAAACGGGGATCGCACGCGACGGCTTCAGGAACGGCAGCCGCGTCCTCCGAGGGCACCACCACCTCCGCCGTGAGGTGCTTGGGCAGTTGCGGGATGCCGGTGAGCGTGAATGTGTAGAAGAATTTGAAGGGAGTGACGGTGTGCAGGCGGACCACGCCTCGCGCTTCTCTGAAGAACCCCACTCCTCCCGTGATGGTCATCAACGTATCTTGGTAGTTGACAAAAGGACCCTGCAGCAAATCAGCCGGCCGGATACATACTCGAGATGATCAGTATTTGTTGAAATTCATTTTGCCATTGTCATGTCTACATGTACCACAGTACTACTATGTTCTCTCTAACAAAGATCAACACAAAATCTCCTTCGTGCCAGAAGTCGAATATTGGGCTGTAGAAGATTCTAGGTTTAGGGTTTAGGGTTTAGCTAGGTACCCAGGTACCACAGTACTACTATGTTTTCTCTAACAAAGATCGACACAAAATCTCCTTTGAGCGAGAAGTCGAATATGGAGCTGCAGGTGATTCTAGATAAGGCTGATACTTTGAGCTGGGCCGGGTTCAAGTCTTTCTGTGATGGGCTCTGATCTCATGAGCAGGGAAGCTGAGAAGACTGATCATAAACCGAGTGAGTTATGAATTATTTAGTAAATTTCAGATTTAGGGTTTAGGGTACCTGGCCAGAGATGTGACCGAAATCGCCGAAGTACCAGGTCATCAAAGTCTCATAGCGATCGGGAATGAAATACTGTTGCCTCTTCATCTCCGGGGTACCCATTCCGGGGTAGTTCTTCATGAGGAGGCAGATGCCAGCCGTGATGCCCAGCCTCAGTTTCAGCGACCCATCGTACAGCTGCATCATAAACCATGCACAACGCAGGTCTGATAATGAGAGCTTCATCATCAACATGGTACAGCGCTCGGAATACTATTGTCAATTTCCTTTGCAATGCGACTGATCTACGGAGTCTAATACAGCAATACCGCGACCCATCGTTGACATGTCCATATAATTTTTCTCCGAGCTGCAATTTAGCGGGACGAATCTGTTGTACTGACCTTGTTGGTGAATTGAACTTGGTCGCCAAGAGCATGGACATGCGCCCCGGTCCTAGGATCGACCCTGTTCACAGTCTGTGAACTGAATTCCAGAAATGCAGGGCTATCCCGATCGAATTCATTCATCTCATACACACTGAATGTCTGCTTTTTAGCTGCACACAATTTATAATATCGCAACATGAAGCTCAATTAATTAGCCTTTTCGTTCATATTAATCCAAGCTCGCGGTTTGCAGCGAAGGAATTAATTCCAGAGAATAAAACAACACTCGCAGGGACAGAGAAGTTAACACCAAGTACCTAGTTTCGGGACTTTTTCCCAAAGGAAAAGCCTGTCGGCTGAATCGCTGACACTGCTCTCGCCGTTGATGTCGTCGGAAGAAGGTAGAGTCTCAAAATATTGTATCAAAGCCTCCGCTGGGTTCTTTGTTTCAAGAAAGTTGGGCAGCTTGGATGGCGTCGTCACAGGAGCCGCGCCAGACCGCTGTGCTTCTAGGATACTGGAGCAGACCCTGGGTCGTCTAGTTTTCTTGGCCGATTCGGGCTTGATGCTGGTCCAGAGGCGAGAAGACTTGAATGAATGAAGCTGTTTATGACCTGCTGGTTGAACTTGACGACTAATTCCGTCTACCCTTTTGATTTGTGACAGACTCAAACATGATAGTTGCCCAGTTTGAGCACACAAATTCATCTTTGCCGCCATTTCTATTGCAGATCAGATTCTTCTGTAACACTGTATCTAAGTACTTCTCAGTTAGGTTCCAATCTGAATACAACCTACGACTGTGAGTGAGCAAATTCAGGAGCAATTCTCAGTCTATCTTCGACACTGCTCGAGTTGGAGATTTGAACTGATTTCTCGAATGATTGAATGAAAGGTGCAGGGACTGAACCCGGTTTTATAGTGTATGGGTCACGAAAGGGAGATGATAAACCGCCTACACCCTGAAGGTGGAAACCGCTTAGGCTGCAGATTCTCTGAATCGCATGAGCAGTCACTCTGGACTACATGGCGGCAAGATTTGACTGCTAATAAACCACCAGCATGCTCTTACGACAGCAAGCGCAGCCGTAGCTGCTGCCGATCAATTAGAAGCTTGCAGCTATAATCTATGGAATTCCTAACGTCTGTGCTCTAACACTAAAAGCGAAATAATTCGAGGCTCATAGAGTCATGATTCATGGTTTCTGAAACCTCGAATGCATAGGTTTATGAGCCCCTGAATTCATAGGTTCATGGAACCTGCGCAGACACTTTGAGGAAAAGGAAAAGGCTGCCACACGAGTCGGCGCGAATCTGAGGCACGCGACACAAGTGCAGCCAGTGCAGCAGACTGGAGCACCAAACTGCTTTTGACGAGTTGTTGGTGGAGAGGGAGTGACAAGGCGCGCGTAATTGCCCTTGTAATGGAGACAGGGTTTTGTTAGGTGAGTGGACCAGGGTTGTGTTTTTTCCTTTTTTGGTTTGAAATTTCGCCGAAGTGAGAAAAATAATAAAATTACCAGGGAACAGTCGGTCGCAATATTCCCGTTTTTGCTGAAAACAAATCACCAAATTTCGAGAAAAAAAGAATTTTTGAAATTTTTTCGTCACATTTGGACTTTGCTTCTAGTTTTCTAGCAGTTTTTTTTAATTGTCGGCATTTAATGCTTAAATCCTTCTTAGGATGCTAGCGAATGACGCAACTACTTCTGACATTTGAAAAAAAATACTCACTCAGTTGGACTGACGATCATCCACAAGAGGAGTTAAAACTACTGGCAACAGAGCAAAGTACAATTCTTTTGGAACCTTGGCGCTGACTTACTGAAAACTATGAAAGCTATGGTTCAAGGGCGACTTTAGACGAGGGTTCAAGGCCCAAGGACCAATGAATTCAAGCAATCTTATTGCTCTAAAGCTTTAAATTAGTCCCAAGGCCTTTAGACGCAAGACGCTAAATACGCCCCCCCCTCCCCCCATCGAGCACTGTCTGGCGCCCTTTCTGGGCCTGACAGTGCAGCCCTGCGGAGAGAGCCATGTGGTTCTGTCACAGGGTTTGAGTTTTTGACTGTGGAAGAAGTTATTCAAATAGAAAACAAAACACCATTTCTTCAGTGCCTGAGTCTGTAGCATGTTTTTTACACGTTTGGAGCTTTACTGCAAAACGTAATTGTCCTTATTAAATTATAAGAACATAGTAGTAATGTTCTTTTGCAGAATAAAAAGAACATGTTGAACCGTGTTGCATGGTTTTATTCAGAACCATGAAGGGCCCAAAAACATGCGCAAGAAGACAAGAAAAACAGGCACCGGACAGAGCTCGACCAAAACTCAGTGCTAAAATGAGAGCTCCTAATTTGGAAAACCAACAATCAGGCTAAGGACCAAGGTACAGTCCACTGTCCAACTCAAGGATTCAATTTTCTTCAATTCAGTTCCTAGGAAATTGGACCCTGGACCCTCATCTAAAGTGGGCCTAAATCTAGTTATCAGTTACTAGGAAATCGGACCCTGGACCCTCCTCTAAAGTGGGCCTAAATCTCGTTATCTGTTCCTAGGAAATTGGACCTGGACCCTCCTCTAAAGTGGGCCTAAATCTGGTTATTTTTATCTAAGTTTACGTCAACATACACTGACTTTAAACCTTTTCTTCTCCCCCCCGTCCCCCCACCAAGAAAAGAAACTTTTGTTGTATTGGTAGTCCATTTTTATTTTGTCATGACTCATGAAATTTCACCCAAGATTTCCCATCTCCCAACCATGACTCACCAGCCCACCATCCACTAGATGTCCATTGGGACTCGGTTGTGAATGAACCTCAACCGAGTTAACATCTGGTTTCACCTAGGTGATCGATTCTGTTGTACTAAGTCGGTGTATTTCATTAGAGTTCTTTTAGATTTGACCGAGTAAATTGTGAACCCCTTCTGATGTGAGTTCACATTTCCTATTTTCAAACTGTTATTGCAGATTTGAACTTGTCGTCTGCCCGACAGACTGAGTTTGAAATTGGTTGCATTGTGTTTTCTTTTGTCAATTTTGTGATGTAACCAAAGTGACTATGATCCATCGGAAAGATTTAGCCAAATTTGGTTACAAGTTAAATATGGAAATAGTTTTTTTTTAAATACTTCTATATTTTTTACTATCTACTTCAACCATGAATAGAAGTCTGACAAGTTTTCTTAAATTTTGGTTGAATTCTGGCTGTTGAAAATCTCCAAAAGCACTTGAAATTAGCACTTTTAATTTTTCAACACAGCATTTTGGATATACCCATTACTCCCTGAGCCACTTTGTTTCTAAACAAAAACTCTCTAACATGATCTAGCCCTTTTTGATAAATTTTTACCTGATTTTTGTTGATTGTTTACTTTTGGTTTTTGTGTCTACTTGTGTTCTAATTTGCCTTGTACTTTTGATGGATGGGTTCCCATCCTTGATATTTATTTACAGGGTTTTTCTTTTTTTTAATATGGCAAGCTGGTGTTAAAGCTCCAATTTGTCACTCATGCTCTTGGATAAGATTTAGGGTGTCAGCTTGCTTCCAATCACAAAGGAAGTTTGGCCAGATGTCTACTGTATATGGCAGTTTCTTTTGCTGCTAGTTTTTTATTGTTTGAACAGTTTTCTCAAGAGGTGTCTTATTAAAGCAAAATCTTTTGTGGAATCATCCCCCACTCATGCCACATCTCTTGTTGATGGAAGTGACCCATGCTACATCACTAAAAAAATGCCCCTTTTTTGTCCTTGCTGATCAAGGCAAGGATATTGTGTTTAGATTCATTACAGAGTATAGTAGGTTAATGGATTTTGGCCTGTAGGTAATACTGTAAACTCTCTCTAAACTAATATCCTTGGGACCGGCTGGAAGATATTAGTTTATGGAGGATATTAGTTTACACAATATATATGGGGGTAACAAATATCATTCCGGAACCTGCCAAAGTAGCATGGAAGGTCATGGAGGTTAGTAGAAGGTCATGGATCATTGGGGAAGGTAACGGAACCTTGTGGAGCTTGGTGGAGGATCAAAGAAGCACGTAAAAAATCATATGACATGAGTGATAAAAATCTTGGCAGAAAGTGAGGTTGTGGAAAGCTGCACTCTAGGTACTCTCAGAATACATTGGGTTGGTGCCATATGTATGATGTATTAGTTTATAAAATGCTATGGGACCGGAAAAAAATATTGAATATCAGTTTATGGAGAATTATTAGATTAAGTATGAGGCCCGCCATGAGCCTGTGCCCGCATATTAGTTTAGAGAGAGTTTACTGTAGGTCTATTTTTATATGAGGATTTTTGAAACATGATATTTTATGAAACCTAATCTATTATGACTCCAGATGTCATAATATAAAATATTATTATGACTCCAGATGTTGGAACTTGAGATTAGTTATGGAGTCATAATAATATTTTGAAGGGTTTTTGGTTTCTTTTAGAGGATTTTTGGAAGATTATGTTTCTGAATGGTGAAATATTTGCGGTTCCATAATTCTTCTCTTGCATTAAGATACTCTTTAATGTAAACGGCAAGGCCACAGTGTGACACACCCCTTGTTAATCCTGTTTTGCACGTTCTTGCTAGTCGGCCAAACTTATGTCATCCTTCCCTCATGATTCTACTTGTGTTACATCATGTCAACCCAACACGATTGTCACTTCACAAAGGAAAAGCACCAAGTTCCTTATTGTCACTTTAGAACAGAAAGAAAATAATCCTGCAAAATTCATCACTCGTGGGGCTGCAAAAAGTCAGTTGATGACGTAATGTTCTTTTTCTGAAGGATTCTGACAAGTACTAAACTTATGGAAAATGGAACACCGATAGGATGGAAAAATGGCATGCCTCACTCAAGAAAGTGAAGGTACCAGTAGTTGTAGGTGCTATAGTTCATCTGTACACAAAATAGTGTTACAATACAGTTATCCTTAAGGTCATCCTGTCTTTGAGCCCTAGTTTAACCCCGGTAGTCCCTGTTTCATCCCCAATTTGAACATACCCATGAAGTGAATGAAGCATATGGAAACTGTTCACAGGATTTTATTCTGACAATGAGTAGCAATGAATTGACAAGTAAGGCAAATCAAAAACTGGGAATGAAACTCTTGTGCACACCAATCTAGGTGAGACAATGACCTACATTGCTGTAACAAGGTTGCAACCTCCGCACATGATAACGACTGGTAAGCTCATATGTCAAGATGACGCAAGTTCTGCCTATCAGCTCCAATGGTGCTCAGTATGTTGCCTAGCAAAATCAAAATTGATAAAGACAAGTCAAAACATGTAATTTTAGCTCAGCAAAATGGTTTTGGCCCACTGGGTCCTCGTTCTTGTAAAGCCTTATGTGAGGGCTGTATGTTGCCTCCTTGCAAAGCCTGCGGCGAGGGCTTTACGTCACCTCGTTCTGGCAAAGCCTGCCATGATGGCTTTACATGATGTAAAATCATCAAACTCAACTTTTTTTTTTAGTGATACTCAATGGGTACCTGCATTACACCCTCTAAGTAAAAATGGGAAAAAAATATGACAATTGATGTTTCAAAAAAAATAAAAATTTAAATGGCCACCATATCAAAGCACATCTTATCTGCAACTACACTAAACAGACGGCCAGCCTTTTACCATTTTGAAATACTCTGAAATTTTGCTAATGTTAAGAGAACAACGCAAACAAAGTGATTCATCCTGTATTAGCTCTAATCTTCATGGAAAGTTGAAATAAATAAATGAGAAATATGAAACGGTGTACTTAGCAAGAGCATAAGCACAGATGGCAATATGATGATGTGTATGCAGTACTTTAGATGAAGTACAATTTGTAAACATCATGAAACCAAATTTTACTTATAAACATGCACAGCAATCACTTTTTTTTTGGCAAAAATTTGTTAAACCATGACATCTATCTATGAAGCAAGATAGTTTGTTTGTTTCGTTTTGAGGGTACCAATGAGATCCCCCAAACTGGGATGATTGAGATCATGTTCTTGCTGTCTTTGAAAAGCTCTTGTTGAGAAGGGGTGCATGGGCTTGATTCCATGATGTGTGGACTTGCAGTCCAAAAGTTCTTGAATATTGAATGATTTCTTAACTGAAAATTAAATTAAATCGTAGCTGAAAATTTTGGGGGAATTGAGAATGTGCTTTTGGTGTTGTTGGAAATATCTTGATGAGCAGGATTTGATGGAATTTATTTGATAAGATTTGGATTTGGAATGTGGGAGATATTGATTTGTAAGTGATTTCTTAAAATTTAAATAAATTTCAAAAAACCAGGTTTTGGAAGGAAAAATCACTTGAGGACATGGTAACACTTGAAGGCTTACCATTCAATTCAAGCACGACTTCCTCTCATATTTGGCTACTTCAAAAAATTGTTACATACACGTTGCAAAAAAATGTTCAAATGTTGAGTTTCCCTATTTTGTAATGGGTTCACATGTGGGCCAATGGCACAAGCCACACTAGTAGTTTTCTGAAAAGGAAATATTTTGTTGCAATTTTTTTTAAAAGAAAAATTTGTCAAATTGCAACTGAAAACTGGGATTTTGGGAGGGTTGTCGCTAGATTCATGCCTAGTGGCTAAACATTCCAGAGAGTCACCAGTTCAGTTAAAATCTGCATAGGATCCTCATCTGGCTCCATCAGGGTATTGAAAAAAAATCACTAGGGTAGAACCACCCATCATCAAACATGTATTTATCATTCAACATTTTTCAATATTTTTCTAATTCCTTAACCAAATTGAGTGATTTTTATGTCATTAGATGCACAAACTGGAGGGCTATAAATGTTCTCTGAGCATTCAAAGTAAAGGAGGTGCAGAAAACACATGAAGAGGATGCATCATAGTTTGTTTCAATTTTTTTGAAAAATAGCTTTAAAACCTTCTTTAGTTCTAGCCCCATATCTTACTCATTTTTAATTTGTTTTGAGTGATTTAAAACTTGATGGGTGCACCAACTAGGGCTTTACAAAACTTCTTTGTATTCTAAGGCAAAGATTTTAAGCTCAAAATCTTAATCTTTTTTAAGTCACTCATCATCGAACACACCCTCTTACACCAAACAACCCATATCTTACCCATTCATTTATCAAATTGAGAGATTTTTGCAGAGTTGGAAATGCTAGGTGGAGGGTTACTAAGTGGAAGGCTAAATATGTATTTTAGGCTTCAAAATCATAGGAACAATGTGTGAAGATTTGATCTCATTTGACTTTTTAAGTGTTCGTTCATTGGCCTATCTACCTTAATGCATATGATATGATGATCTTCAAAAAGGTTGATGATTGCTTTTGATCTAACCATAGTGATTGGTCTATGTGGCATTGTGGTGAAGTTTATATGGCCTTTCATTTTAGGTTGTTCAATTTTTCATGTTTAGGATTTGAGTGGAGATCTTCAATTTGTAATCACTGTTGAAGAAAATCCCAACCCTATTCCAAAATCTTGTTCAAAGTTTGTAAAAACATTTCGAAGGCCTAGTAAGGAAAAACAATTCTTGAAATTGTTAGAAGATTTTGTAATTGTTGCAGATTATGTAAACATGGCAAATATTTTTTTGGATTGACATCTTTGGTAGAAAATTATGCAAACATGGCAAGTATTTTTTTGGATTGACATCTTTGGCAGATGCCTTAGAAATAGAAGCTGCAAACCAATGGAAGGCAATTGTTGAAGAGAAAATGGAATCTCTAAAAAGAAATAATATGTAAATGTTATCAAGGTTATCGAAGGAATATCGCAAAGCTATTGGGTTGCGTTTTTCAAACCAAAAAAAACGCTCAAAGGGAAGTTGTACATCACAAAGCATGACTAATCGCCAAATGTTATGCATAAAAACATGGCCTTGATTTCAACAAAACTTTTGTTGTAGTAGTTAAACTCACTTCAATAAGGGTGTTGATGGCTAATGTAATTGTATATGATTTGGAGGTGTTCCAAATCGATTTCAAAATCACATTCTTAAATGGGGATTTCGAAAACATTATCTTCCTAGAACAACCAAATGGGAATATTGTTGCAAGTGAAGAAAAAATCATTTGCAAGCTCTAAAAGTCATTGTACAAACTAAAACAAAGCTCAAAAGTTTGGTACCAAAAATCATATAGTTTTTTTCTAAATTTTTTTTTTTTAAATGTTGGAATTTTATCACAAAGTTTTATCATGACACACGTGAAGGTGTGATCATCGTTGTCTATGTCACTATGAGAAAATCATGTTTGTTGCAACTTGTTTATTTAGTTGTAATTTAGTTCTATCAAACATTTTTTAGTTGTAATCTAGTTCTATCGGACACTTTCTAGTTACATCGGAGGAGTTGCAACAAACATAATTTTTCATATAGTGTGTTAACAATCTTCTCATTTTCGCACATAAGAGTTTTTCACTAATTGAAAAACATATTGTGTGAAAAACTTTCTATGACAAAGTTAGGGGGAGGTTTAATAGTTCATTTTGGGTTTGTAAATAACACATGACAAAAGCCAAAAATCATTGTGTTAAACAAATCCAACTACATTACAAGCATTATGAAGAAATTTCAAATGGACACTTGCAATCTTGTTACCACCCTTCTTAAAGTAGAAATTAAACTTTCCAAGAAATAAGGTTCTAGTTCAAAAAAGGAGGAATTCAATATGGCCAAAATTCCATATAGGAATGTTATTGGCAACTTGATGTATTGCATGGTGACCATGAGATTGGACATAGCTATAGTAGTGACACATTCCCAAGCTCTTTAATAGACTCAAATGTGAATCCAAGGTGAACACAACGGAAGAATGAGGGGTACGCTCCTTGGCTCACAGCACTTTGGAGGTGGAGGGGCGTGTTAGAGTTTCGGGATAAGGACTAGGAAAAGTGACAAGCAAATCAATTATTCACACGGACCTGTACAAACCAAACAATAAGTTGGTTAATGTATAGTCGAAGCACTTTTGGCGCACGAACAAACCACAGGCAAACACAGACTCACAAAACTTACCACGGCCCGGACTTGGGGGAAACCACCACCTTCCCCCTTATATTATTCTTTGTGCTTGGCCATGAGGCCATCCCCCAAATGTCATTTTGTTTCGGGACTCCTAAGCTGGAGTCCCGAAATTCCCAAAATTGGGACTTTCACAACTTTGAAGGCCCATAACTTTGTGTGCAAACCCTTGACTGAAATGAGGTCTGAAGCAAAGTCATAGCCTTTGTTGAGAGTTTTCCAACGATATGTTGCACGCCACTTGCACACAAGGAAATTAGGGAGATTCCTGACTTTTAGTGATTAGGAGTCAAATTGACAATTTAATTTCCGGCTTTTCATTTGGCCTAACTTATGTTTTAAGTGCCCAAATGGGTCATGTGAGCCCATTTTAGACATCTACGTTTTAAGAGTTTTCTAATGATATAAAGAACTCTTCAATCCAATGAGTTTTGACCCTTGCAATCACCCTTTAAAAATTCGGAAATTCATTGGGACTCCAACTCCCAAACTAGGACCTCACTTGGGAGTGTGGGGATTCATTCCCTCACACTTTCCTAAACCCCCGGGAGCATGAAATGTGGCTCCTGGGCTTCACTCTTGGCTCGCACCATTGCAAGCCCTTGCCTTGGTTATGAGCCCAAAGCTAGGGTTGCGACAAGTAGTGGGAGTTATGGTTCAGTTTTTCAACAACCTTAAACTAATGCATTGGCATGTTATCAAATGACTTTTCACATATTTGTAAGGGATTCAAAGTCTTGTGTTACATTATTCAGTTGGTGTTAGTATTGAGAGATCTTTGGAGTTTTTTTTGTTTTTGTGACTCTAATTGGGGAGGCAATATTGACACACAAAGGTCCACAACGAGTTATGTTTTTCTTTTGGGAGGAACAGCTATCTCATGGGCTAGTAGGAAATAAACGATCGTTTTTTTTTCTTTTACAAAATTTAAGTACATGGTATGTACTCATGTAACAAAGAAAGCCTTGTGGTTCGTAAGATTTTTAGATGAAGTAGGATACAATCAAAAGGTTGGAACCCTAATATTCTATGATAGTTAAGGCAATTTGGCTTTGTTGAAAAATCCAGTACATCACCTACACACTAAGCACATAAATATTCAATTTCATTTTGTGAGGGAACACATCTCTTTTAATGAATTGTTGTTTGAATATTGTCCGACTTATGACATGGTTGCACACATTCTTACCAAAACCATTCTTAAATACCAAATTGTGGCTTATAAGAGAAGCTAAAATTAGTGTACCAGAATTATAATGTTCAAGACCCTCATTGAACAAGAGTGTTGAAATGGCAAAGACTTGTTTTGCGACAATTGTTGATATTTGATCCAACTAATTTCACTCAACTACCATTCAACCATTTTTTCAAGGCCATTACTTTAGTCGATTATTTCTCACCTATTGCCCATGTTCGTAGATTAGATTAATCAACTTGAACTTGAGGAAATGTATTAAATTGTGTGGTTGTATATATCTTTGTTTATTTTTTAGAAATAACATATTGTTCTTTTCTTTTGCAAAACCAATTTTTAATGACAATTACCAAAGTGCTTACAAGCAAATCAGTTAAATTACTATAGTTGAAGTCTTTTAAATGGAGTCTTCTCTAACTCAACAGACCATAACCAAGGGAAATTAGTCTTTGCAACCTCTACAAATCAATAAGGAAAAAACAACAATGACCTTTTACAAACCACAAAAAGAGAAAAAAAAAACATGACCAAAGGAAATTTGACCTAAACCAAGAAGGCCATTGAAGGAAGTGCCTACCTAAGAAGTTTGATGTAGTTCTTTTACTCCATAATGCACCAAACAATGGAGCTTGAAAGCAAGGCAACATTGAAAGAAGTGCCTACCTAAGAAGTTTGATGTAAATCTTTTACTCCTTAATGCAACAATACAACGGAGCTTGAAAGCAAGGCAATGAAGTTTTCAGTTTTCCTTATTAAGGTGAACAATACCTATACCTAAGGGTTTCTAAGGAGCAAAAGAAATGGCATGGTGTTGGAAGGAGGAAGGGACAATAAGGGAATAGGTAGAAAGTTGTAAAGTGGAAATACGTGTAGAAAGTCATGCTAGTAGGTAGGAGGTTAAGGGGATGGGGTAGGTGGGTAGTGTTTAATTGGGGTGAACCAACCAAAGTGAACACCACCACAAGTGCACCATCCATTAGATGCCCATTATGACTCAATTATGGATGAACCTCAACAAGGTTAATATTTGGTTTCACCTTAATAATCCATTTGAAAAAAAGGATTTCCTAGATATAGGTACATAGATAGGAAAATAGGTGATTACTAAGTAAGTATGTGGTTTATACATCAGTAAGGGTTTTTTTAATTACTTTCATACTAACAACCTAGTAGGTAAGGGCATGTGGTTACTAGTAGATGGTAGTAAAAACAAAACAATTTAGCTAACCACCAAAGTTAACCAAGGAATTGGAACTAAAAAATTAAAAAAAAAATTAACCACTTACCATCCATCCTTCATGGTGCACTAGTGGGTTTTAATTCATTCTAGCCAGATACCCACTCTAATGAGAATTGGGGTTCATCCCAAAATGGAGAAATATAAATGATGTGTTAATGAATGTTAGGTCACATGTGCCCATCCATCCTTCATGACACATCTAGTTGTTGGTTCACCCTCACCAACAACTTCTTGGAATGAAATTCAAGAATTAGAAAATTAAATGTGTGAATGGCCAACTTCTTGTTGAAACATATCATCACAAAGGTGGAGAAAGCTTGCCTCATCCATTGCACACTTGTTTATAAAAACAATTCCACCAAACAACAACATAATGGTTTAGATTTGAATGAAGTTCAAGCGTCAAATAACATGAAACTAGGTTTGGACCATTGTTTTTCTTTAATGATTTTCTCATTTTTCTAACTTGAAAAATATGCTTTTGAACCATTCAAAGGATTTTTGTGAGAAATGTGTCCTTAATTCAATAAATTTTTATACCAAGTTTCAACATACATAGCCAAAATATAAAAGGATTATTTCTTTTTTTTACTTTCATATCTATGTGACAATTTTTAGGCTATAGGAGTCTAGGGTAAAACCTAGGAATTTAGTAGGTAGGTGCAATCAATAACAATGATGATACAATTGCACAATTAATTCCCAGGGTAGAATTGCCATAAATTCCTAGGGCAAAGTTATCATGAACTTCCAGGGTAAAGTTGAAGCAATGTTCTCTTTAAGGATTTTATGATGTACCCAAGGTGATGATCATCCAAAAAATAATTTAGCCAAATTATTATGGCTACATACTATGCATGAAAGTAGAAAAAATCAAAATCCTTCCATATTCGTAACTAGCTACTAGAATTTATCATACAATGTTTGGTGAATTTGCACCATTTTCCATGAAAAATCACTTGTATATTTTTGAGGTCAAAATTTGGTGAAAATTCGCCAATAGAAAAGAGCACTACACCAAAGCTTGGATATGTGAAATATTAAGGAGGGAAAATCTAATCCATTTTCATCATGTTCCTTTTTTACTTTGATTTTTTGGCAATTTTTTTGAATTTTGGAAGCTAAGAATTTCAAATTTTTTTTCTTTCAATAATTGAGTTGTGGGAATTGGCTTTGAAAACTACTTGTTTTGCAAGTTTAGAGAACAAGCACTTGCAGAATTAGCTATAATTTCTTTTCCCACAATCTAAAACCTTAGTTGGTTCTTAAAATTTTAATTAAAAATTATGATTATTATTTATAATTTTAAAATAGAAAAAAAGATTGATTTGGATCTTAAACTACAATTCAACAATTGAAACCAATAGTTCTCATGAAGAAGTGAGAATCGCCCAACACTAGTATGCACATGATACATGCCTCTCCAAACTTGGCCAATAGAGTTATTGGTAAAGTAAGGAACAGACAACACCAAAATCATGGGTTTTGTCATAAAAGGGGGTGAAATTTAAAAAACACTCCAAACAAGTACATTAGCATCCAACCAAGGGTGAAACTCAAAAAACCATCCATTTGGTAATAAACTAAGTTTCATCCTATTTTTCTTTTTTCTTAAGCACCTCCATTTTTGTTACATATATCGTAGCTTCAAGTCAAATTTGGCACATTAAAAACGAATAATTAATTATTTTCAAAAAATGCATTCATTTTTTAAAAAATAATTATTAATATTTTTGTTAATTTTTAAAAAAATTAATGAAATTCGTTTGATGTATGAATGCATGTACTTGAAATGCATGGATGAATAATTAGTGTACACATTTTTATCAAAATCAAGATCATTGTCAAGATCAACAATAAGTAAAGTTGAAGTTCACTTATTTTTCTCTTTCTAAGCAATGCAATTTTTTCAGTGTAAAGTTGTTTGTCATATTGTAGAAAAGTTATGGCTCATCAAACCATCATCTTTGAGATGTTCCAACAAATAGGAAAAGTAAAACATGAGGAGGCATTGCAACATGAACCTCTAGTTGGACGACCAAATTTACAACCTCACATGACATTGCAATCACTTGGCAAATGCATTAATCAAGAGAGTGAAGAAGGGACAGGTAACCAAGAATCCAAGAAACGTCGAAGAGGTACTTACACTCAATGGTTTGCACCAAACCTTTGGCCTCGTATTCAAATTATAATGGAAAGGCATAGGAGTTTGACAATTGTTTTCCATAATCTCCATGCATTCCATAGAAAGTCAAAGGAACATTCAAGCCCATTGGATAAGCTTTCTAGATCCTCTTTAAGAGAGTGGTTTACTTCAGTTAGAAAGCTCAAATTAGGGGTTGAAAAATCAATAGAGAGGGGGAGAGCTTTTATAATCATGGAACAACACATTCCAATACTAGATTGTAGGCCAGAAGTGAGAGATAAACTTATGTCTTTGGTCCAAAAGATTAGAACTTTTGGACAAGCCCTTTCTGGACCCATAGTCCAACCCATTATCCAAAGCTTTCTTTAGCTCAAAGCTCTTGAACTTCTAAGTGGTTCATTCAAAGTTTCATTCACTACTACAAAAGTGGGGTGCAATTTACTGGCCTAAATCATTATGGGACCTTAAAAGTGAAGTAAATTCATTGCATTTTATTGATTTCATAATAATATCATTATGTAAACATCATGTTTCATTGCTAGTTAACATAATTCACTATTGTAATTTATTGTAGTAAATAGGTTTATTACTATTTTTTTTAATATCTATTTATATTACTTTACGATATACCTTATATTAATTTAAGCTACTTTAGTTATTTTAACTTAAGGTATTTTAACTAGTTTATTATAAGTTTTTAAGTTATTCTAAATTAAATTATTCAACTAACTTTAAGCTATATCTTAGGTTATTTTATTTTAAATTAATATATGTTATTTCAAGTTATATTTTAAATTATTCAAGGTCATTCTACTTTATGTTAAGTATAGTAACTTAAAATAATCTAAAATAAAATATCCTAAGGTAAAATAACTTGGAATATAAAATAATAACCTATGAAAAATAATTTAAAATACCCTACAATATAATAACTACAATAACCTATGATATTATAACATAAAATATCCTATAATAATTATAATACAATAATCACCAATAGTTGTAATATAACATATAATAACACATAATAACTTATAATACAATAAGCACTAATAACCATTAATAAAATAACCATCACTAACCACCAATAAAATAACCACCAATATCCACCAATAAAATATTTACAAATAGCCATTAATAACCACTAATATAATAACATTAATAACCATCAATATCCACCAATAGAATATTCATCGATAGCCATTAATAAAATAGCCACCAATAGCCACTAAATCCATCACCCATTAGATTTTTTTCCATTGCCATGATCTCAAACATTACTTCAAAATTATGGAAACTTGAAGGATTTTCCATTATAACTATCTAAAGTTTGGCCTTGTCTGCATTATGTTGATTTCTAATGGACTTTGGTAGTTGTGTTCCTTCCTCTTGCTTCAGACATTTCTGCCTAGCAACAATAGGATTTGCAGCATGATGAAGGTGGTCATTAAAAAATTACAAAAATTATTGCTATGATAAAAAAGGCAAGAGAAGAAAAAGAAGAATCACCAAGCTCTTTCCATGAGTATCGTCATGTCCACATGACACATTCCATTGGAAACATGCTTCAAAAGCAAGTTGAAGGAACTATAAGAAGCACATAACAATGAGCCTTTAAAGACAATAATGTCAACTTTAGAAAAAGACATATAGAAGGCTGAGACATACTTGAAAATACTCAAAAAAATTCCCATAAAGGCCTAGTTGAGATAAGAAATCTTATGTAGTTTTGAGCAACTAGGCAATTTGTTTAGTATAAAGATGTGACTTAATTTCCTCCTAAGCAAAAAGTTCTTATTGTTACTTCAGTTTCACCTCAACAAATTGTTGTTCAAGTGCCTTAATTCTTAGCTGTGAGATAACTCACAATAAACAGTTATCAACATAAGATGTTACTTGACTCATGACTTAAACCAAATGACATGACTAAAAGATCTATACCCCTACTTTACTTCATGCACAAAAAATTTCTCTACATTATTAGGTTATTCAGTGTTGAGTTAAAAGGTAACAAATAGTGGTGTTACCATACATCTCATTTTCTTTTAGTTGTTGCAATCGTTCATCCCCTTACTCTTCCAACTTGCTTGTGATATCCTAGATCCATCAAATTCCCCACTAAGAAAGTAAAATTTGAACATAGAACTACAAGATGTTGAACATTAGATGCTACTACAACACATGAATTCTAACTTAATTCCAAGGACACAAAATTGGCCATCTTGATTCCAAAATTAAAATGAAGGCAAATGGGGCAATGTTTTAATATATTAAAATTTCCATGTACTTATAGCTTTAAACCTTGTCTAGCTTCAAAAATGTATCACTTATATTTGACATGGTCAATGAATCAAATAGGTAAGCAATTGTGTCCAAGTTATTCTTGAATAACAATTCAATTTGATTATATCATTTAATTTCCTCCAATCACATATACAAAAATATGTGAATGGTTTAAAAGCAACCATCCAAGTAAATTGCAAATAAAAAGCAAAAAATCAATATCATAAATATCATAAAATTCAAAAATCAAGCACAAATAACATTCAAAACTAAAACCCAAAGGTTTTAAGATTCTAAAATGCAAACTTAAAGGAAGTTGAGATGATTTGGGATCCCTTTTATCACTTCCAATGTAATGCATGAACCAGGAACATTTTTTTGGGGAATCATGCAAACGTGGTTTAGAATTTTTGAAAATGATTTCAGAATGGTTGTCAACTATATTTGTCAATGGCAACCCACAAAATGTTAGCCACAAACAAGATGAAAGTCCAACCATTGGACTTTGTTTTTGGATAACTTGAATCCTTTAAAATATTCAAGGAAGAGATTTGGAATTATGAAGGGCCTTGCTTGGCTCATATTCTAGCTTATTGGTAATTTTAAATTTTCTCATTAGTTTTGTTTTCAACCAAGCTATAAAATTTGCCATTGTTGAAGGGGACATTAAGAATCCATCATGCTAACATTGGCCATAATGTCCAATTGAAAAATTGAATTATTTATTAAAGACTCATTAGTTGCATTTTCCAAAAAATCATCCATGAAAGGGCTTCCTCCTAATGTTTGATGGTGTTGTACTTGGAAGCCACTAAAACCATGAGGACCATATCTTCGTGCCTTCCATTTGGCATCATGCTCTTCATTTGATTCATAGGTTGCTTCGTTGGTTACACATTGTGCATGGAATTATTCATCATTAAAAGTTCCTATTATAACAAGATATAATCTTAAATAAATGTTAAAAATTAAGGTGCTATGCAGTTCATTGATTATTGGACATAGGAAAATCAAATAAAATCAAGGAGGAAAAAAATTACATTATTTTATTCATCTTAGAAATAAGATTGAAAATCAACAATTTTGTAAACTTTTCATTGGTAGGCATCCTATTAAAAGGATCCTTTCAATGGACTCAACTCATACATAGGAAGACGTATTTTGCATATAGTTTCAGTGGCCTTTTTTTCAAGGTCATTTTCCAACTCAATTTTAGTCTAGCCACCATTAGTCAATGAATCCTTGTCTAGTTGGGTTCGGGTAACCTTCTTTGAAATATTAAGAGTCTTTTTTTAAAAGATGCCATTGAATCCAAGACTTGATGAAAGTTGTTTTGATGTTTATAGTGCCTTGAAACAAAGAATTAAATGAATCCAAGTTAAGGTTTGGGTTTTTCATTATTTGGTGTACAATTATCTTATCAATTTTATTGCAATTAACATATTTGCAATAAGGTTTTTACTAATTTCTTTTCAAATAATGTACATCTACATTTGGGTTATATAAACATGTAATTAATTTTGAAAGAAATTTAACAAATCAAAATAAAAAATACATGTGAGAGATGTTTTGTAATCTATTAATTTCGGAGTTGAAATTGAAATAATCTAGTCTTCAACTAGACTTGCCATTATATGGCGGTGAAGGATTGATTAGATTAAAAAAAAAGTTTGTACTCATTTTCCATAGTTAACTTTGGTGTTCAAGATTTAATATTCAGAACATGTTTTTATTTGATATATAAGGAATTTTAATGTAAATGTTAAACAAAACATTGGTGACATGTGTGTGATGTAGGATGTTGAATATATTACCAAAACATGTCATTTTATTCATTTCCACATTTAAAATAAAAATTATTTGAACATGTGTATGAAATTTTTGTCATTATTATGGGAATAATTTCTCAATATTGTTTGTCTCCTTGGAGTTTTTGGATGCATTGTTGCATCATTTGGTGCATTGGCTTGCAACCTAAAATTTTAAATCTAAAAGCATTCTTCCAATCTCCAAATGGTGAGATGTTATGTTTTTGGACAAGTTGAAATTCAAAAAAAAAAATATTATGGTTCAACAATTATTAGATTTTTATTTCCAAGTCAATGGTTCTATGTTAATATGATTAATTTATTTGGATCTTGTTAAGGGATAGGTAGGTAGAGTAAGACTGGATGTGTAGGCAAAGTAAAATTGGATAGGTAGACAATTTGATAGTAGTTTAGATTTGGAGATGAGATAGGAGCTTTTGAATTTTTGTTGTTTTTTTTTCAATTGGGGTACCATTTCCTCTTCTCCTTGTTGTTGTGTATCATTTTTTCTTAGCAAGTTTGGGTGTTTTTGAGAGCACAAATTTTGTGGTAATACAAGTAGAGGTTAGGTGAAAGAAAATTAAAAGGAATTAAGGATTTGCATAAAAAAATGTAATTTATTTTTGCAAGTAAAAGACTGGTTAGGGTTTCTAGTTTAAGCATCATTTTGATACCTATTTTGAATGTGTTTGTATAGAAATAGAAATTATTACTTACGAAATATTTTTGAACTTTAATGGAAATTTCATTAAATGTTACATTTTGTTGACTCTATAGCAAAAAAGATATCTTCTTCTTCATTTATGATGCCATTTTGATAATCGTAACATAGTAACACTTATTGTTTTCTGATTTCACCTCCCAAATGTTTGGTAACTATAATTATTTTGATTATCCCATTCCCTTGTATAGTGTTACTTCCCCAATCATGTGCCACTTTAACATCCTTCAACCATGGTCTCCCCAAAAACATGGAATAACAAAAATCTACCACACTATTATGAAGTACAACAAACGTAATTATGTAAGGAATGCCATGAACATATATCTTCATATTTCTAATCAACCCCACTGGTTTTGTGGTTGTTTGATTTGCCATCCTTAGATTATATGGTTTAGGTTTAGGCTTTAAAAGCCCCAACCTCAATTTCAACTATTTTGTGATAATATTAACTCAAGAACCTCCATCCAACAACACATCCTCTATTATATCTTTCCAATCTATACTTGGATAATTGCCATATGATTATCTATCGTTATAGCAATTGTCCCTACTTCCTATACTAAAAAACCAACTTGTTTATCTATGGTTGGTTTACTTACATTCTAAGTTTTCTCTAGGTTTAGCTTCTACCAAAGATATCTCTATAGCTTATGAGCTATTTTAAGCAATTGTCCTAAGTTCAAAGTATAACTTGTTTCTAGCATCTGCTTACCAATGTTTAGGAAAAACTCTTCTTTGTGATTAATTTCCTTTGTGAATTCACTACTTCCTGAGATTTCTGTGCATCCACAAGAATAATATTTGGCATACCTAGCTAGGTTGTGTTCCATCCCTCTATGGATGTGGATGCCCCTTTTGTCTAGGTTTTTGTTTTATGAATTTGTTGAATTGTCTCCACCATTGACTACTTCAAATGCTCTTCTTTCTCCTAGTCAACAATAATCTTTGTTTTTCTTGGTTCTTTATCCTTGAACAATTTTTCTTCAATTACTTTACTTCTAGTGGTAACATTAACATCTACCACATTCACATTCACAATGACTCAACAAGTTGAAGCTTTGTTACTATCATAGATTTCCAATGAAACTTTTTTTGCATCTTAGCAAACTTTGGATAATTTATCATTTTATGTCCATTCAAACCACAAATGTGACATGCATACGAAGATGTCTGTTTTGTTTTTTGATTTGGTTGTGTTGCTTCTGTGGTTGCCATTGTAGTCTACTTTTTTTTTTCTACATGTCTCCACATTGTGATTTGACATCCCACAATTTATGCAATTTTTGTTAGTCTTCCCTGTATTACTTTGTGTTTTTGTTGGTGCTACGTGTTTGGTACTCTATGGTAATAACAATGCACTCCTTGCTTCTACAATAATCATACCTTCTTCACACAACATTGCCACCTCCTTATGTTGTTGTAGTCTTGACCGTTTCATTCATGAAATCATAGTTTTGAAGTATGATTATAAACCCACTCTAAACACAATAATTAGAAAATTGTATGTGGTTGGTACTTGTAAAACAAGAACCAATTTCTAAATTCGTTCGTAATAGACCTCCACCTTTTCAGTCTCCTCTTGCTTCATGTTCTTCAGCTCCATGTATATTTACTCGTCATTCTGAATCTTTTGATGATGTTTGTAAAATGCCTATGTAAGTTCCGAAAAATTACAATCAGGAAATTCTGACATGTAATTACGGCACTAATCCAATGTCGTATCTCTTAACGTATAGTTAAACGCAGTGATGATATATTCTTCAAAAGACTTTGCATTTGTTTTTATTGCAGAATTGAACACTTTAACATGAACATTTGGATTTTTTTTTTTTTGAAAACATGATAATTAAAAGCTAGCATGTTTGGCTTAACATAATGGCAATCTTTATGATTAAGAATTAATACAATTACAACAAATGGTTTTCAATATCCTCTTCTTGGATTTGCGACATCTACATTTTTGTACCCTCCAATAACCATTGAGCTCATCAATGGTTGATTTGCAATCCTATTCACATGAGTAGTCGTTATCAAATTACTAAACACCCACTACACCAAAATGCATCCTAGTTCATTCTGGGTTTCAGTAAATTTAAAAGGAATTTAAACATTTTTACCATGATGAAAATGGTCAACTACCTAATGAATGGGGAGTAGTTGTTACAAACAGTGAATTGGTTCACTAGTACCTGGTGAAACAAAATTATTCTCAAGTGAAATACAAATGTACCAAACCATTCAATTGCGAATTAATTAACTAAGCAACATGGAAATCAATTAAATTTAAATTATTTAATATATAATATTATTGATAATTTCATGATTTTTAGCCTATGAGTTATTGACACGTGTCACTATCTAGGTTAAGTTAAAAACCTAATTTAGTTAGATTGCCATGTAATCAACCTAAACACCTACTCTAAATAATTGGATAGAAGAATATTCAATCAATTTACCACTATTGACTATTTACCACTATTTACACACATCACTTGTGAGGTTTGATCCCTTGACCTTTAAAATGGAGTCAAACACCCTTACCATCAAGCCACCCCACTTGTTGCAATAATATGTTACTTGCATTCTATTTATAAAATATTTCATTTTAAACATTACAAAAACATAAACTTTGAAAATTCATATTTTATAAAAAAATTGTCCAAATCAAATGATTTGAGTTTATTTTTAAAAAATATTCAATGGTGACATAATTACACTTATTTCCTTTTGAAATTGTAAAATCATTTGAACGAAAAAAATTTGAATATCACTATTCAATAACATTTCAATGACCATTCTGTTACAAAAAAATGTTTAATAAATGATTTTTTTTTTGCTAATATAATAATACTACCTATCCTATGCTACTTTTAGCTATTATAGGGCTACTTTTCATAAATCTAAATTATTTCACCTTACATCATTTACGACTATTTATGATTATTTTCAATTGCTTTTAACTATTTTTAGCTATTTCACCTTAAGCTACTTTTGGTTATTCTAAGTTATTTTTGGCTATTGTAACTTATTTTTTGCTATAGTAAAATATTTCATTTCAAGTTATTTGTAACTATTATAAGTTACTTTTGGCTATTGAAGGTTATTTCACCTTAAGTTACTTTTGTCTATTGTAGATTATTTCACCCTAGATTATTTTTGACAATTTTAAACAATTATAAGTAATTACAATATATGGTTATTGGTGGTAATTAGTGGTATTTTATTAATGGTTATTGGTGGCTACTCTATGTTATATTACAACTATTGGTGATGATTATATTATAAGTTATTGTTGGATATTTTAGGCTATATTATCGTAGGCTATTGGTAGTTATTTTATTGTAAGTTATTTTAAATTAATTTCCATAGGCTATTATTGGTTATTCTAGGCTATTTTACCTTAGGTCATTATATTATATTTTAGATTATTTTAAGTTGTTATACTTAGGATAAAATAATTTATAATAACCTATAATGACCTTGAATAATTTAAAGTATAACATATATTAATTTAAAATAAAATCATTTAAAGTATAGCCTAAGTTAATTCAATAATTTAATTTGAAAGTTTATTATAAACTAACTAGGATATCTTAAAGTAGAATAACATATAATAGTTTAGGGTATAAATTAGAATAATTGGTAGCGTAAAATAATATAGGGTAATCATAAAGTAACATATATAAGGTATTTAAAACAACATAGAAATAAAACTATTTACAACAATAAATTACAATAGTGAATTATGTTAACTAATAGTGAAACACAATGTTTATATAGTGATATTATAGTGAAATAACTTTAACCAAAATGAAATCATTATATTACAATGAACTTATTTCATTTTTAAGGTCCCATAGTGATTTAGGCTAATGAACTCCACCCCACTTTTGTAGTAGAGACCATTTAAGATGTGCCAACAACTCCAGTAGTAACTACTAATATTGCCAAACTTCAAATCAAATTCCTTATTCCTTATATTCCACCTAATCTGCTACCCAATTTTGCTATAGATCTAATAAGTTTTCCCTTTTTTATAACAACTATGCTAAGCGCAACAACCATTTCCACTCTTATGGTTGTTATATTTGCATCAAGTGATTGAGTAATTCCTACTCCAATATGTTGTTTCCAAGTTTCAACAATTGTCACTTTAAACACTATTGGTGGAGCTATGTTGACGTGAGATCGACGATGTTCCAGTTTGCGGTTACCCATTGGTATCCACTATGGTGCAGTATGTGGATGTGAATACTCCTTTGGTTTTATGTTCTTGGTTTGAATATATGGACAAATTTGCCAACTATGTGAACCCTAAACCCTTCCCAACTCCATGCCTTTAAATTTGTTTTAGACTATAGGAATTCCTAATTCTTGTTCATGTGGTTGATCCAATGATGCTCTTACCACATTCTATAACTCCACATGCCTAACAATACATGATCTGATGTGAAAAGGCATAAAAGGACAAACCTTGATTACATGTCCTTCTTCTTCACAGAGTCCATAGACCTTAAAAAAATAACTTGATCATCTCCAAATCCACATATTCATGATCCCATGTTTCGATTGTGTACCTTGTTTGATCCAATTCTAGATTCCCTTGATGTGAATATGACTATGGTACTTCATCCAACGCATTCACCTATGCGTTTGCATATTCAAATGATCGTGGGTAATTTTCCTCAATCTCCTCAAACACATCAACATTGGTGTTTTCATCCACTTCCAATGTTCCACTTGTTAATAATAATTTGGAAATGTAGACTGATACATAAACCTAGGTTGTATACCTCTTGTAAGATCCCTCCTTTGGCTAGTCATTCCAAAGTCATTGACTTTGAATTTTTGTAATCCTTATGGCATCAACCACGTAGACCTTTGATACTTTCTAACATATTTTTTAAAATTTTGAATTGAAAAACAAACAACATTATTCGTTTGAACACTTTCATTTACAATATATAACAAAATTTGTAAAAAATCTTTCCATTATTGAAAGAAAGAACAAACAATAAAAGTTCCCCATAAGATGGTCACCAAATGCTATAAGTGAAATTTAAATTCTTGCAAAAATTTTCACACTATTGTAACAACAAATTTACATTTCACATGCATATGTTCATTATTCTTGTCTTAAGTTTCAATAAACTTAACACTACCATTCATTAAAACATTATATTCATGGTTATTACCTATAGCCAAAATTTGCACTTCAGAATACATAATAAAAACTCTAAAAACAAGATTATAATTAATTTCATCATGATATGATATTATAGAAAATTCACACAAAAGATGAACATAGATTTCACTGTAGAAGTATGTGTTTTTCTGTATTACTAAAAACATCAATCTAAATTATAGCATAGTTCCATGTTTTGTTAAAACAATTCAAAGAAACATTTACAATCTACGTTATCTCCAACAGAATCTATGGTTTTCTATTGCAAGTACTTACAACTCCTACTCTTTTTTAAACTCCATGTTTCATCCCTTTCTCTCCCCTCTTCTATAGAACTCTAACCTTTTGAACTATCCCAAGTCACATCATCATAATCAAAACAACAATAATTCAAAATTCAAACCAACAAAGTTCCCGGATCAATCCCTATCCTAACTACCTTGTTCATGCAAAATCACATACTCATCCTACCCCCATAACAATTGTAGTCACCATCTCTATGCAAAAGTATTATTGGCTTTGTGATGACAGTCTAAGGAGGAGGAGGAACACATGATGTTTGATCTTGCAGTAGGATGGCAGAAGCAATCGAGGTTTCACTTGTTATAGGTGGTGTTTCCACTATGCAATGAGGCACCTCCTCCTCGTCACCTTGATGAGGCGCCTCCTCCTCCTCCTCCTCTTGATCATCTTCTCATCTCACCACCATGTGTTCTTTAGTATAAGCAACTACTGTTGTAAGCCTAGGAGCTACAACTTCACCAATATGATTCCTGAAGTAGTTTGAGAGATTGCACTACGATAAGTTTTTGCTTGCAATATTGTTTCTAGATTTGGATGTTGTAGCTCCTCATTTAAGTAAAGGAGTGTTCAAGTTTTAAGAAACTCTGGGACATTGAAGCATCATTCTCTGTAGCAGCACCAAATGACCAGATTACTCGGCTCCTCCTTCTGATGAGTCTTTTGTCAATTGAGAAGGAGGAGGAGGTAAACAGGCTGCTGTTGCTACTGATCACCAACAGAGCAGCGTTATTGCAGTTGTGGGCGGACAAGGATAGTAGTACTGGCGGTGGAAATTTTTTTGTGGTGCAGCATTACTACAGCTAGTGTCAGAGGATGACACAGGGCACTGTGTCTCTAGCTGCAACTTCTTGTCAGAACTCTCGAGTTAGGCAACAAGACACGTTGTTGCCACAACTGTTGCTGGAGACTCGTTATATTAATGAGGCGTGGAAGACTTGGAGATTGAAATGATGGTTATTGTGAGCAGCAATAGCAGTAGATATCCGATCATTTGCAAGATGAACACTCTGCATCAACTGGAACTCCAAGGAAAAATTCTGCCTACAACCACCCAGCCACTCAGCTAGCAACTGTCCATAGCTCAAACTATAGTACTTTGTTGCAACGACAACTAGAACTGGAGCTACACTAAAAAACAAAAGTTCGTGCAACATTGATTGAATCAAACTCAAATAAAATTTTGCTGCTACAACTGCGTCTAGAGTAGCAAGCAAGGAACAAGGTAACAAGTAATAGGGGTTTAGGGTTGCCCGTGCAAGGCTTCTCTTACAAGTTTCTTCAAATTTTCAAAAACTTTGTCACTTCCCCAAGCATTTATCATAGTTTTTGTTACTTCCAAAGTGCATTTATCACATTTTTCGACGCTTGAACATCTATTTTTCTAAAAAAATTGTTAATTTTTTTTAATAATTATTTAATGTCGAACATATTTGTTTTCACTGCTCGCACCTGTACAGCTACTATAATTAGTCTTGAACCTTGTGCATTAGATGCTCAGTTTCAGCATTTCATATGCAGATCTAATAAAATTTCCTTAGTTTCCCAATACCATTGAAAGAGGGGTTTTAGGGTGAAAGGAGGCCCAAAGATAGGGTGAAGACAAGGTGGGTTTATGGATTTCTCTAATGTATTAAACTCCTTTACTTAATTTTTGGTTTTGTTTTGTATTAAGTGTATTACGGTGCACGTGATTTCCAACTTATGTTACAAAAAGGACAAAATATTGGATCATGGCACAATTGAATGGATATATGACTAGGTGCACGTGTCTATATTATATTTGCAATATTTAAATATTTCTTCAATTTTGTAGAAAATAGTTTGAAGGACTTTGTCTTAATAAATATATAAGGTTTTTGACTCGAGTTTAGGTTGTGCTATGTTTGCAAATCCTTCTTGGTGTGCATTTTCTGTGCAGAGTAACTTGGTTTCAATTTTGGAATCAATCAGATTATGTATCAATTTTAAAAGGCCGAACTCCCATCTTTGCTTTATGCAGCAATTTATTAATTTTCTTTGGAAACAAACCAGGAAATCCTACATTTTTTGTTGATCATTTGTTTACATCCATTGGCATTTCATAAAGGGTACCATAGTACCTTGGCAGCTTTGACATTAATTACATTATTTGTAGAAATTTAGAAATTTTCAAAAAAGAATTTTTTCAATGAAAAATAGTTGTGAAGGAAAATAGAGAATCTTTTGAAATATTTGAATTTCAACATGGAATCTTCAAATTTAATTAATTATTCAATAGAAATGTGTTGAAGCTGGCCATGTACTATATATATGGTATTGGTCATTTTAGCAAGCACAATTCTATTGTGAATGTGGATTTTCAAAACCATGTTGGATGAAGAGCAATGTAATGCCAGCAGTGTTTTATTTATGGATTTCGTGATGCGGCCAAAGTGGTAATCATCCAATGGAATCGTCCAATGGAAAGAGGTAGCGAAACTGGCAATCATCCATAGGAAGATTTAGACAAATTTGGCTACAAACCAGATATGAAGGAAAAATCTTTAATCATCCTTCAATATTGTTGGCTACTTGTTGAAACCAAATATAGAAATCTGGCATTTTTTACTTTCTCTTCTGGACTTCTGGAAATTGAAATCCTGAGAACTCACTTTCATTTTCAAAAAAATTATTTTAATTTTGCTATTTGGTGAAAGTTTGAAATTTCATTGGTAAGAAAAAAGGCTAATGATCAAACATTTGGATTTGCAAAAACCCACTGATCTACATTTGGATTTGCAAAAATGGTTGTGAAAATCCCTTCATGCAAGCTTTCTACTGCAAGTTTCTTGGGGCATAAACTTTCCTTTTCCCTTTTTCCTATGCACATCCACTGCTGTTACATATATTTTCAGAGGGAATTATAAGAATTCTTGGGGTATTAACTTTTCAGGGCATAAACATTTGGAACATATTCACCGTACTATGTAAGAATCTTGCAAGTCGAAAGCTTGCATGAGTTTAATTCCTTGTTTGCTTCCAAAGAAAAATTATTTTGAGTTAAACACCACCCACCAATATAATCTTTGCCTAAATACAATGAAGTCGGAGAAATCAGAAAGATCAGAAACTAAAAATCATCTGCAAACCTTCTATCAAAGATAACATGAGGAACAAAGTCATCTAAAGAGAAAATCTAGCCAAGGAGATAAATCTGAAGCTTTTGCCTTTTCTTTGAAGCTATGGAGAGACGGAACTGTTGAAGTAATGGATCCCTTATTTTCCTACACCAATTGCACCCTCATCCCATAAAACTCACATTGTGAGAAGTAGCAAACATCTGAGACATAGAAATGACAGCAGAATTGCAAAATTTTCTGGAGATAGTTTACTTATGAAAGTCAAGAAAAATGCCTACTAGAGGAAAAGGATCTTTGCAGCAGAGCCCCCAGTACACAGCCCAAGTACCCTGCATTGGCATTGCAGAAAATTCTTTCCTGTATATGATCTACTAAGGAATGTAGCTCTTGTATAGTACAAATATCAACTTTGTAACAGTTTTGCTCTAAACTCCAAACTTATCAATCTTCACATGAAACTAGTGCTGTACTTTCCCGATTCCAATTCAGCTGATTGTATGCATTAATTTAGCACCAATTAATTGAATTGATCATACCCGAAAGTATGTACACTACCACTTGACTTGAAAGGTCTGAGATTTACATTTGCCCAACTGATCACATTCGTTCACAATTCATTGAGAAATTTGATCAGTAAGGTTGCTACATCATCTGGGTATTCTTCCTGTGGCAATAGAGCTCCCGGGATCTCCACAAACTTAGTGACCCCCTTGGCTCCACGAAGAGCCTCCATCTCCGCCCGTGAGCGCCGGGGGCTCTTCATGGATGAAAGCACAAGAACAGGAACCTTACCCTCCAGCTCAGCAAAGAGAGAGAGAAATTCCTCCCTTGACCGGACGGGGTCTAGTAAGCCTGTGAGAAAAGCAGCTGGTGCAAATCGGGCACCTTCTCTTTGTGTTAACAATGTTCGATTCTCAACCACTGCTGCTGTCACATTGTCCGCATCCGCATATACGTGTGTGAGATACTGTAGACGTATGTTTTTGGGACTGCTAACCA
>Ga0209208_10000633_pt1 | contig 46532 bp, 32 predicted proteins | sample S1TSphfallax_3_FD_187694 | JGI IMG/M metagenome (GOLD analysis project Ga0209208, IMG submission 187694) | Host-associated microbial communities from peat moss isolated from Minnesota, USA - S1T2_Fd - Sphagnum fallax MG (SPAdes) (version 2) | ecosystem: Host-associated > Plants > Peat moss >...
AAACTTCATCAAAGTCACTTTATGGCAAATCCCATGTCAACTTCAGCTCATATAGTGCTAGAATGGTATTTTTTACCAATTTATGCAATTCTTCAAAGTATATCTAATTAATCAAGGGGCGTAGCTGCCATAGGACTAGTTTTTGTGTCATTATTTGTTTCACCATTTATTAACATGTCATACATACGTAGTTCAAGTTTTTGATTGATTCACCAAAAATTGTTTTGGTTGCTTTTGGCAAATTGCTTACTTTTAGGCTAGATTATATGTCAACTTGTGGAGGCACTATATGTTACTATTGGACAAATTGCTTCAGTTGGTTTTTTCGTTTACTTTGCTATGACACCGATTCTTGGCAAATTAGAAGCTAGATTAATCAAAAATTTGAATGCTTACGAGGACTTAAATCCTCACAAGCTTTCCCACATTTTTAAGAATTTACTTAATGTTGTAAAATGAAGAGCTATCAATTTATTAACCAAATTATTACCAAATTCCTTTATTTGCTTCCTATCTACCTTTTGCCTTATTAATTGTATTAGTGGTGTGTTCATATTGTTTTTCTCCCATACCTTTATTGCATCCCTAAAGATTAGAAAGAAATCATAGAGGGCATAGCTTTCAGCCTTATCAGGCCGGAGGTCAATGGCTGAAGGCAACGGCTATTTTTGTGAAGAATTTATCGTTGGTCAATAATTGTAGGTTTAATGAAATTTCTATCAAAAAATTTGGACCTGCAAGAAAGTCTTCATTAAAGTTTCTTTGCCCATAGTTTACAGAAGATATCCAACAAACAAGCTAAGATAGAAAGCCAAAGGTTGTGTTGTAGTATCTTTGTACTCAATTTATTAAAGTTGTAGGCCTAGCTCAATAAATACACAAAATTAGATATTACAACTGAAGTGCGTTGCCGGTTACTATTATTGATTTATTTTCTTTGACTCTCTTTCAAATATTCAATTTGGCTGGTTTATAATCAAATTTGGTTATAGGCATGATTAAAATGACTTATATGTAACTATACCCATTTACACCCAAGGAAAATGCCTAAGACATTTCAAGATTCACATACATTATTGATTACTTCGATTATAATTTTGACTAATTCATTTTTCTTTTTCTTACAATGTGACGAAAGATGGAAAGGAAATGACATTCCTCTTATATTGAAAATGAAAAAGAAATGATAGCCAAATAGTTGTTCAATTCTAAAGTTCAAATATGAAAAGGCAACAATGTCTAATCATGTTAGAGTTTGTTAGAAGTGTTTCAACTTTGTGTTTGACGCGCCCCCAAGTTCCTTGTTAGACCCAAAAAGGGTCCAACTATGTTAAAGAATGGAAGTAGTTAGAACTTGGTGCCTCTCCCAGCTTCCAGCACTAAAGGGGGTGAGAGGGGCATGCTGAAAGCTTCGAGATTAGACTAGGAAGAGGGACAACTTATTTAGTTACTCGGTCCTACATCAAAACCAACCAACAAGTTGGTTAGTTCACATTCGCAATCACTCTTGGTGTTAGGACAAACCACGGGCAACACGGACTCACTTGACTCACCACAGCCCAGACTTGGGGGAAGCCACCACCTTCCCCCATATAGTATTCTCTACGTTGCTCCATGGCACCCGCATCCGAATGGCTTTTAGTCTCCGGACTCCCAAGGAGGAGTCCCGAAACTGTCCCGGTTTGGACTCCCGGGACTTTGGGAGTTCATAACTCCTGGTTCAGACCTTTGATTGGAATGAGGTCTGAAGCAAACTTGTATCTCTCCTCAAGAGCTTTCCAACGGTGTGTCGTACTCTACCTGCACACACCGGGGTCGGGTCGATTCCTAACTTTTAGTGGTCGGGAGTCAAATTGTCAATTTAACTCCCGATCCTTCTTTCGACCATAATTTGTGCTGCAGATGTCCGAATCGCTCATGCGAGGTCATTTTCAACATGTACACTTCAAAACATTTCCAAAAATATAAAAAACACTTCAAGGCGAAGTGTTTTGACCCTTGTAATAGAGCTCTGAAATTTCAAGAGTCCCGGAGGACTCCAAGTTCCCACTTTTGTGAGTGTAAGTCTCATCTTCACACTTGCCTCAAAGTGGGGTTGCCTTTATGTGATCAAAATAAGACATGCACCAATAAGGAAAAATAAAAAGGTCAAAAGAATTGGTGCAATCTAAAAGTTTTACCAATGTCATTGTTTGTTATTGGCAAATGTGTTTGGCTATTGAATACTGATGTGGAAATCTTGAATTTTTGAAGTTGGAGCTTATATAAACATTGATGGAAGCAAGAAGCCTCTATTGAACTATGGATTTAACAATCATTTGTTAAAAATTGATGCATCAAGGTACATGTTCATATATTATGTGCAATTCCTTCATTTGAATGCAAATGTATGTCTAGAAATACAACTTATGTTTCTAGTAGCTTTTTTTTGTATTAGAGTAGTTGTGAAAATGAATTGTGGGTTAATAAGGTCATTATGTGCAAAATGTGTTAGAATGGGTAGCAATGTCCTAAGTTGGTATATGGAAACACAATTGATAAATTCATTATGTAAAACATGGGAGGATTTAGTGACAAGAAATATATTATGTGTGAAAAACCTTCAATGATCAATAATTGTCCACATTTAATTCAAGTGAACATATCCATGTTTAATTTTGCTCAAATATTGTGGAACTATGCATAGATCAATATATATATTCCAATGTGAAGGTTTGGAATATATGTTCATGAAAAGTTATGAGTTATAATGTTCTAATGAACATCAAAGCCTTGCAGAAGTAGATGCACATCAAAATAAATGTGATGTGATGTTAAAAAAAAACAATTTAAATTCATAGAAAATTTGGAGGAAGAAACACAAGCTTTTAAAGAAACCACAAGATGACAAAAATGGATTTCACTTTAACCAAAAGGAACATCACAACAAACTTTTGGATGGGGAAGTGTCAAAAGGTGAAGACTTGATTCAACAAGTGGAGGATGTTGATATGTAAAATTAAGGATTGTTCAAGGGGGGACATGCAAGCACATGGGTGTGTCCAACATTCAAGCATTTTAAAAATGTCACTCCAAAATGGGAGTTGTAGTGATGGGCACTAAAAGCTTATCATTTTTGTTGTTTTTATGCATTTATTGTTTTATGTGTCTACAAACAAAAATTTGATTTGAGTTTGGTGCAATTATTATTAAAGGATGCATATCCAATTTTTATTGGATATCAAAGCATTTTGAGTGGTGAAAAATGCATGGAATGTACAAATAAAGAAGAGTTGCACAACAATCTTTCCTATGATGTTTTCTCCAATTAGTAAAACTCAAAGGAAAAATCTTCCATCTATTGATTTTGTTCAAAGATTTTAATGTGAGGTTGATTTTAGATTGTGTTATGTATGTTTGATCCACTACATATCTATGGCAACATCTATTGCACAACCATTTTTGTATGCCATGAATATAATTGATAAAAAATGGGGATGCCCATGTATATGATAACACAATTATAAATAGTTCTTGAAAGAGTGAAAGCACATTAGCTTGGATAAAAAAATTGAAAAGTCTTTTTTAAAGGTATCCAATATATTTGAAACTAGCTTTAAATCTAAACATTTAGATGTTATTGGAACTAACATTTTTCCCATTTTCAAGTCAAGTTGTGATGTTATAAGGCATTTAATACTCATTTCTAAAATATAGTTCAAGAAAATAATCATTTTTTATGCTTAAAGAGTACTTTAAAAATAATTGGAGTTTTTGGAACTTCAAAAAGTTCATAATACAATAAATTAAAATCATAATACATTCATTCATTGAATATTTTGTTTTGTAAACATCAATCATGCAATATCCCAAAGTTTCCATTACATAGGATAATTACATTATAAGATAAAAATCAATATTCATGAATTTTATATTTAGTTTGGCAAAAATTATTTGCCAAAATTCAAATTTTCATTACTTATTGAGTACCCACAAATTGATTTTGTTTTCCATTTGTGAAAGGCTACTTATGTTAACCTTACATAAGAGCTCGTCCCTTTAAATTATATTCCCAAAAAAAAGTTATCTCTTTATGTGATAGAAAAAATTACTATTTTGTGTGATGTCCATAAATGTAATGTGCTTTCACTCAAAACGTGTGAATGATATATGGGTTGTATGTTCACAAATGACCTTATGGACTTGTGAATGGTGATGGAACAAATTTTGGGTTTAATTGTTGGCATTGTGTTGTTTAGTTTTAAATTTATCATATTTGATGATCATTGAAAGGAATGTATAGGATCTTAATTTTTTTAAATGTTACAATTACGAATGAATTTAAGTTATTTTTATGGAAATATATGGTGGTATCAATCTTCATTTATTTTGGAAACTGGAAAATTATATTATGTGGAAAGGAAAAATTTGTACCATGTGTGTGTAAAATGCTATGAAACTTTGTGATTGGATGTGCGATGGCCATCAAAGGATTGCTCATAGATTGTTTGTGCATCAATTACTACTAATTGCATAACTTCTAAAAGTTTGTAATGAATGATTATAGTAGAACGATAAAATTAGTATTTTCATTATGTCAAATTATTTTTTTGAACAAAAAAGCCAATTAAAGAGGAAATGATAGTCTAATGAAACAACAAGATGGGGTAGTTTAGCGCAATGTGGCAACCCTAGTTCAAAGCTAATACTCATGAGTTTCAAAATGTGTGAATTTTTGTTGATGAAATTGTGTTAAATGATGCCTCAAAGTGATGAACGTTGTGAAATAAAGTTAGGATTCTAGTGGGAGAAAATAATTGGGGCGTTTGTAATTTGGGTTTTTGTGAAGGATGTATATTGCAAATGACCTTGGGGGTTTGCAATTATGATATGGTTGTATACATATTAGGGTTGTGACCAAGTGGGAAATAAAACATGCGATTTTGAACACAAAATTGGGGAATTTACATGTTTATGTGAAAAAGAAGAATTGATGTGACTTTGTGATAAGGGTTGTGTCGAAATTATAAATTTGTTAAGGACATCAAGTTCTATGTGAAAAAAATATTTTTGTTGAATTGTTGGGTTGAAAGAAACCTAGGAATGAATAATAATGTGGAAATCTTAAAAGTGCATAAAACCTAGGTAAAAAGTTTGGGAATGGAAAATGTTGAGTGATATGCATATTTTAAAAAGAAAATGGCCCAAAATGAAATAAGATGGGGAGATACTTGATAAGATTGTTGTTGTTGTGGAAAAGATAAAATATCAATTATATTATTGGGTGAAAGCACACTAAGGGTGAGCCATTTTTCACCAAAAAAAAGTGATGTACAACAAGTATTATACTACGTGGTAAGTTAAAATCTTGATGGTGTTTTTTGGCTATCTTAAACACAAGCAAAAAACTTGAAAATTTTCATGACAACATTTTGAAATTCAAAGTTCACTTTGAATCAAAATCAATCTTGATCCAATGGTTAAATGAAGAGGATTGGATAATATTAATGTACATACAATATATAACTTACAAATTTTCAACAACCATAAGGCTTCATGTTTGTGATTCATCAAACATTACCACACAAAAAAAATTGAAAAAATAATGCAACTCCCATTTATAAAATTTCTTCCTCTTTGATATAGTAGTGGGTTTTCAAATAAATATATATTATTATGCATCAATTGTTCAAAAATGCAAAAAACACACATTTTTTAGATGAAATTTCATCCAAAAACTTTAAATTTTTAAACGGTCGTAGATTTTATTCATGTATATCAATATCATACACCATAAATAAATTCACCCAAGAATTCCATTCAAAACCTCAGTTTTAAAATATATATATATGCAAAATTTTCAAACTATATGACAAGATTATTTTGTTACAAATATATTCCATACATTGAAGTTTTTCATTGTTTATTGGATTTTTTTTTAAAAATTTAGATTAAGTTTCAAGTTAATCAAATATAAATAAAATGAGCAAAAATAATCGAAGATGTGATGTCGATACATTACCAAAAAAAGTAATTGTAGAAAGATTATACTTGTGATTACATTTTTTGGGGGGCTTAGTGTGCTTATGCCCCATTAAAGAGTTTTGTTAATCAACAAAACATATGAAAGTTGAACAAAAAATATATAAAATGAGGAGGCAAAATCTTGAGGAGGATTGATCCCATTAAAAACCCTTGATGAAAATAGGATGGAAACAAAATGGTGAAGATTTAATAAGTTTTTTGGAAATGAATGAATAATTGGAATTGTACCTTGGAGAACCAAAAGGAAGGAAAAGTACACCTATCTCAAGTTCAAGTGCCTTTTTGAATAATGTGATTTGCAAAATAGAAAACCATAATGTGCAAAATGTGAATTGTTTGAAATTGGGGGTGTGACCAAAGTTAATGATGTTGAATTGTGATAAATTTATCATCATATAAAAGATATGTGGTGTAAAATGTGTCGTTTGTGGTTTGAACACACCAAAGAAAGTGTTTGAGGAGTTGAAAGATGGGATAACTTAAACCTTGGTACTAGACCTTGTTAATGATTATCTAAAAAACATAAAATATAATAAAATTGAATTATGAATGCAATTGAACAAGTCGTAATCTATTTTGTGTTTTTATGAAGGATATTTGTAAGTTTTGGAAAAAGGGAAATTTGGTGAAGATCAAAAGTTGAAGAAGAAAAAGGTTTTGTTTACCAATTGAAAAGGTTTATATTTCTTTATGGGGTACACAAATGACAAGATTTTCAAAACAAAATGGAAAGGAAATGACATGGAATAGTTGTTCAATTCTAGAGATCAAGTATGAAAACGCAAGAAAGTAGTTAGGTTTTAAAGTTTTCGTTTAAGGTGTTCCAACTTTGTGTTTTTGTGTGATCATGATAAGACATGTACAAACAAGGAAGAATGAAAAGGTAAAAAAAGAAGTGGTGTGAGCTTCACCAATGTCAACATTTGCTTTTGGTAAATGTGTTTGGGTACTACACAATGATGTGCAAATCTTGAGTCATTAAGGTTGGAATTTATCTGAAATTAAGGGAGTTAGAAAGTTTTTATTAAATTATTTTTAGATGTTATCTTGTTGTTGTTCTTGTTGCGTGGTTGTGTATGTTAAGCTACAAAGGAATAAATGGTGGACATTGATGTTTTGAAGATTTATTTGGACTTAAAGGAGAATTTAGATGTTTTTGCCAAGAATTTTTGTGTAATTACTATTTCAAAAATATTCAACATTTTGTGAATAGGTAATATTACATTCCAATTTTTGTTACATTAAATTTTTGCCTACTATAATGCATCCTTAATTAAGATTTAAGGAAGACACATGGAAATAATGATGAAATTAAACATGTTTGGGTTGATGAATGTCATGATCCTAACCTTGGGTTCAAGACCAAGGTTGAAGCAATAAAGAAGGAGAAGTCTAAAATAATGTTTTAAAACTCAAACATCCTTTCACAAAGTGTTAAAGGGTGAATTCAACATTCCCAAAAGGATTTTCCACTTTGGGAGTTAAAGCCCATGAAGTCTCAGAAACCATGGGGACAAAAGTGAAAGTAATAATAATGTTCCAAGTTGGGCCTTCAATATACCATTGAAACGTTTGTAAAATATAGATATCAAAAGTGGGTTCACATTCTCTATTTTGGAATTGTGAACTAAAAGTTATGGTCAAAAGAAAAGTCAAGAGTCAAATTGGCAACTTGATTTCCAACCACTAAAACTTGAAACCCTTTGAATTGAAAATGTGATATGTTGTTGCAAAGGTTTATTCAAAGATTACATTTTTTCCTTGGGAGCTCCTCAATTAGAACTTACATGTGGTAGTTATGAACCCCCAACATTATAGGATTTATAACTTAGTATAATTAGGAATTTTCAAAACTCTCTTGAGATTTTGCCATTTTGATGCAATCCACATTGTTAGTCACATAGTATATTATAAGAAAGGAGGTGATGCCTTCTCTTCAAGTTTGGGTTGTGGTTTGTTTTATGATTTTGGTTCACCCATGGTTTGTTCTTGCACCATTTTGGCTCTAATTTGCATTAATCACCTTTTTATTGGTTTGCATAAGTTGATATCATCTTAAATTCTCACTTGTGAATTCGTCCTAGTCCCATCCCACATCTTCCACCCCCATTTTCGTCATGTGAACTAAGGAGTACACCTTGGGTTTGCATTTCGTTGCAACATTGGGAATTGACTTGTTCATTTGCCCTTAATACCACTTGATAAACCTATGGGTGCACCAATGAAGGTCTTGTGAACATTGGTGTAAGAAATGATTTTTATCATGCAACATAGACCTTTGGGACATGGTGATTTGGAAATCAAATGGTTAAGAAAAAGGGAAAGTTAATATGACATTCCTATGTGTGAAATTGGGGGACTTGAAATGTGATCTATTAGATAGTAAACGATATTATGGAAATCTAACATGGGGAAATGGGGATTGGGGACCTTGTAATTTAGTAAAACAAATCATTATAATTTAACTTCAAGTAACAAACAACAAGGTTTAGAGTGCTTGAGATTAGTTTTGATGAATGAATGAAACAAAATTAACAGTTGTAATCCATTATAGATTTTCAGCGGGAATACAAAAGACTAATTGTTCCAAAGATTAAATATTTTTATTGGAAAATTGGGATTGAAAACAACCTATAAAAACAAAACATTAAGGGTTTTAATCCATGGACCTTCCAATTAAAAGTTGAATAAAACATGCAACTCAATATATGAGAATTTAAATTTGTAATTGCAATAGTTGTTCTTTTGGATCAATATTGAGGATCATAATTTTGTATATTTTTAGTTGAATAGTGGGTGTTGATGCAAATATGTAATTGTGTGAGCCAAAAAATGTGATGCTTTGTATGTTAGAAATTGATGCATAAAGTTACATGTTCATTGTTATGTGTCTTCATTTGAACATAAATGCATATTTAGAAATACAACTTTTGTTTTTGGTTATTTTTTGTTAGAATAATTCCACTTGTACATCCATATATACTTGGTATCATAGTTCATACAAGAATTCATTATTCAATTGGTGTCAAAGTTAGGTGTAAGACAAGAAAAAATTACATAAACAAGTCTAAAACCATATTTTACATAAAAACTTGGTCATCACTCCAATGAACAATTGTTAATCACTTCACAAGAAAACAAGCATTGGACTTTTAGGGGAAAAAAACCTTGTAGCAAACCAACAAAATAATTGTAAAGGTATTTGTAAAAACCCACTCCATTTATCAAATTGAATTTGTTAAGGTAACCAATTTTCTTTAAGATGGTGTCCCTAATGCACCAAAGTTTATTCCAATTCTAAATGGAAACAAGAATGAAAGAGAAAAAACAATGGACCAAAATATTTTTTTCACCTAAATTGGTCTTTAGGGGAATTGCAACCCTTAGTTTTGGATTTGTTGTACTTTTCCACCTTGATTGTTGCCTTTATTTTTCATTAAATCAAGCCTTGTCCAAATCAAATCCTACACATTTGTTAAATTGATATCCATTTTCATGAAATGGTATTTAATTTCACTCACTTTATAAATACCCTCAAATTGGGATGAAATAGCGATTTTCTGGCATGCTCAAACCAACTATTTTCAAAACTATTGTTGTTAGTCTTTTTCCTAAGCACTTATGGGACTCTAAAAAAATTTTATGTTTCTTTTACAATATATAGGGGTGTATGATATTATTTTTGTAGGTGAAAATTTGTAGCCAATTTATGTTGGCCTAAGCCCTAAACCCTATTTTCACTATGAAAAATCGCGTCCACCAAAACCACACTACCATGTACTTAAAACTCAAAAAACAAATTGTATACAATTATCCTTTGGGTATTACAACTATTGTGCAACTATCCCCTTAGAAATCTGATGTATTAATAAATAAATTGTCATGTCAAAAAATCAGCTAATCATATTATAGTTGCAAATGAGTTGAAAATGGGCCTTCTATATGGTAATTTATACACATCATACATACTTATGTAATCAACTATGTTTGATTTTTTTAATAGTTCATTGTAGTTTCATGTGGCAACTACTTTAAAACTATTATAAATGTGTCACTAAATCAACAATTATGTTGTAACTAATGTACAATGTACATACATGTGATCATGTCACATGTCCACATCTCCAACACCCATTATGGGATACATTTGCAACTAGTTTTTTGTTATAATTCCCATTGATACAATTAGTATGGCCACTAGTGTGCCACTACTAAAGTACTATTGTTCAACTATGTTATGACTATAATACAACTACTTATAATTTAATAAGGACGCATATTCATCAGTTATTTATATCTTCATCATATGTGTTTCATTTTTAGCGATTTAAAATGTTATGGGAGTGCTACCTCAAGTTCTAGAAATCATCTTTGAAATGCAAAGGAAAATGAGGAATGAAAAAATAATAATAAGAGAAATAAATTTTCCAACTTACAAAACACATTTCTTTTCTTTCTTTTTCTTTGGACCCCTCCTATTTTCAAACCTCATAACTTTCTTATTTTTTGTTCATTTTATACAATTTAAAATGTTATAAGAACACCACTTGAAGTTTTACAAATCCTTTTTGAACTCTAACAACAATAGAACAACATACAAGGAATTTTGTGGGTGTTTGGGAACCAACCTTTGTAGCATTTGGTGGTGTGTTTTTTTGAGTTATTGACCCCTTCTACTTTGAGGGGCCATAATCTTCTCAATCTCTATTCCATTTTTTACGATTTTTAATGTACTAAACATGCCAATAAGAGGGCTTCAAGTTTTGTTTAGACACCAAAAAAATGGAACTTTACCTTTGGATTTGGCTTTCCTTAAACATATAAATGTTATAGTTGCAATTCAATTGTAATTAACGAACAACTAAAATATTTAACACATATCCTTTGTCTTTGAATCCCATGTTACAAACTAAATAAAGAAGGATTGTTCTCTTATATTCTCTCATTAAAATACATGTGCCATTTTGGGATGAGTTGAAAAAAACTTAACCAAAAAGCAAAACATAAAATAAAAAACAAAATTTCATGGTTATTCTTTAGTGCACTAATCTTGTGCTTTCCTACTTACTTACGTAAATAAAGTCTTAGGTAAATATTTAGGTATGTAGGTCTTAAGACTTACCAACTTACCTACCTATGGTTATGTACAACCTACCCAAAACTATAGATATGTAATTTTATTTTAATCAATTTCCAAAATATAAGTAATATCCCATGTGACAATTTTATTGTGCCATGTGTCACGATCTTGGATTATCATTAACAATTATAATGGACAGTGAAGATCAATATTTCGAAAAAAAATTAAGTCCAAAAATCTTCATAATAGCACATGTTAGATTTTAATAAATGGATGACAATTAGTGACATCAACATGACATCATGGGTGTAGTTATAATGAAGTTGAGTAGTAGTTGAAAATGAGTTGTTTTGATTGAGTTGCAATTGAGTTATAATGAATTGCACCATATATACGGTGAATTGCAATTCTGCAACTCATGCAACTTGTTCTTTAACATTCACAACATATAAATACAATGAGTTGCAAATGTCCTCTACAATTCAAAAATTTAATTGTAATGCCAATTGCAAAATACCCATTTTTTTCATAGTGTTTATTCAGTAAATAATTGGAAATGAAATATGAACAAATGACAAGTCTTGGGAACACAAATCACAATAGATGGACATGATTATCATAAAAAATAGTTGCAAAAACTTCATTAACATTAAGAGTTGTGTCAATCACATCTTTCATCCCCACATGTAAATGAACTATTACACCATGAATAACACCTTAAAACTTGAATTCATCACATGTCCTTTAGTGTGTGAATTTCCCACTGAAACTTTAAATTTTCTACATTCAAAACAATTAACATTCCACACACCCTTTTAATTCAATTCTTCAAATGAACAATGTTTCTTGACTAGGCTTGAAGTATAAATAAAAGAATTATTTGTTATATTTATAACATCAATTAGAGCCTTTTCACCATCAACACCATGAGTTGTTACAATAATATTCACATGAAAAAATATATCAGAACTCTTATTAGTTACTTTTTCAAATGGAAGAACCAAGTGAAAATCAACAATTTCATTCTAAGAGTGACAAACTTTTCCACATTAATAATTAGTGGACAATTTCAAGACAATATATTCAACTCTATGTATGTCTTGAAATAACATTCAACAATAAAATCTTTATTTACTAGTTGTACAAGCTAGCATTTTCCACAAAAAATATGTTGGTGATCATTTTCTAGAATACTTACAAGTTTGTTGACTATATGCCTTGACAATGGTTTTGCAATGGCATTCCTTGCATGTCTTTTGGGGCATTGTTGTAACGTTGAATACTACATCCAACATCATCTTGGTTTGTTTTACAAAGTTGCCTAAAGTGAACCCATGTGGGTGATGTTAAACTCCTTGCCAAGAAAAGGCAAGTTTATGTATGTAATGATGCAAACATGTAACACATAACTAACTAAATTGTTAACAATTTTTTTATGCATGGATATATTATCTTGTTTTAGATACCCAAGCCCATTCATGTTCTATATGTTCATACATATTTATTCAAAAGGATGGGGGATGGTTGTGTACTTTAAACAATGGTGGTGGAAATTGTGGATGGATTAGAACTTGGGAGACAAGAGATGCCAAACAAGTCCAAGATGAAATTAAATTTGATGAGACTTTATGAAAGACATGTTGTTTCATGAATAGTTGATGTTAAAAAGGACCTTAACATTTATTTTGGTGAAAGATAATTTCACAACCATTGCATTGGGAATGTGATAAACATTTGAAGATAATTTGATCTTAATAATGAAAGTGGGGCTCTCACAATGGAAACCTTAAAAATGCCAATCATAACATTGATTTATTTATTTTGATGAGCGAAATGACATGATATTAATGCGTTGGCAAATGAATAAACTAAGGCGAAAACAAGTTTGTGACTTTGCTTGAAAGACAAGGAAAATTATAAAGTTGATAAAATGAAAGTTAAAAAATGGCATTCCCAACATTCCCAAAATACAGTCCCTATTTTCAATCTTAAGATTTCAAGGTGAAAATGGTTGAAAATGACATATAGGGGGAATTGAATGGCAAGCATAGTTTCAAACTTTGGTAAATCAAAACTATAGTTCCTATTTGCACAATAGTTGCCACCTCCTTTTTAGAGTTTCCCTTATTGAATCATAACATTGTTGTGTAACACTCCATGTATTCCATGGAATCTTGTATTGATAAATTGTACACTTGAATCAAGTTTAAAAACAAAACTTCAATATGGAAAGTAAGCATGGGATGAACACAAAGACAATTAGTTCATAGATTGTGATATGTTCTTTGTGTTCATGTGGTACAAATGTGTGGTGATGGAGTAAGTGGGAAATAAACAGGCTAAATATCATGAACACCATTTTAATCCATTTGGATCCTATGTTAGTAACCAAATTTTGTTCCACAAACATTTTTCAAAAAAATCAAGTTGGGATTTTAGGTTCATGATGCCAACTTAATATTTGACAAAGTTTTTTTGAAATATTATCTTCAAAATTTAAACTTTCTTGAAAGGCTTATCATGAAAAACTTAATCAAACTTTTCAAAATGTTCTTTCCTTATCTTGACAATTTTTTTCAAAGACAATTGTGTTATATCTATTAAATAATAGGATCCAAACGTAAATTTTTCTTGATTGTCAATGTAAGAGCATCTGCATCCAAATATTTTATCAAGCTTGTCAATGACAATTTAATGAAGAAATTGTTGATGACCGCCCCACTACAACCCCTTTATCACCAAATTTTAGTTAATCACGACCTTTAAGACTCCCCATTCTAGTAACAATGTGTTTTTTGATTTTGTCACCAAGAGCCTTGCTATGATAAATGTTTCACATGCATGTTCTTTTGTTTTGATTAAGTTTTTTCATTGTCATCTTCTTCAAGTGTAACACCATTATCATTATTTTTGCATTCTTTGTGTAATAATAACAAGTGATACTTCAATAAAGTACAAGTATGCATGCAAATCACAACAATTCAAGTCATTTGCTACAATTTGTTTATAAATAATGCAAAGTCCAAGGCATAGTTTGTCAAAATGTTTTAACAATATTTTAGAAAAAAATAGTTTTGCAAGTCTATATTAATTTTTTTTCTAATGAGCTTGTACATCAAACCTAGCAATTTGCAAAAACAAACGTGAAAATGTTGGTAGTGTAAGAACTCTTAAATGTTTTTCCTAAAAATACGGGATTCTTGGAATTGCATAACTCTTGAAATGATTCACATTTGTGAGAAAACAAAGTGTAAGTAGCTTTTGGGAGTTTTTGTTTATTTGTTATTTTTTTGGGGTGGCTATTTGGTTACTTTCAAGTTCCCACCCAATTCTATTTTTTTGGTTGGAGATCTTTCAAAGTGGTGTCAAGAGTAGTTTCATGAGTTTTTTTCTTGCCTTCTCTATGTATTCTAGATGGTTTTGAATTAAAAATTACTCTTTGTGACAAGGCAATGTAATCCTAGTGATGACATTCTTCATTTTGCAACTAAAAATTCTTTAAAATTCTTCATTTAGCACCTTGTCATAACATTCTTTACCCGTGAATGTTTACCAAATTACATTGTTTACCAATTAAAATTCTATAAAATTCTTTAGAATTCTTGCTTCTTTGGGCTTCCATAACATTCTCGCACCAAGAATGTCATAACTATGAATGTAATGGTGGTTGTGGTGGGGCATATCATTCCTACAATGTGTTGTGATTTGCAAACTCCTCGACAACTCAAATTTTGCGAGACAAGTTTGCAAGTTTAAGGTGGAGATGTTCTAACCAATTCAAATTTATGCATTACAACATAAAATCCACATTACAATTTTCTATTTTCCGCATTCAATGGTATTTGCAAACATGATTAAATCAAAATTTAAATTTTGTCATTAACATTTTTTGATGGGGTTTCAATTGTCAACTTCTTTGAATAACAATCAATGTTGAACATGTGAGGTGCATGGCAATGGAGGTCCAATTGCATGATACAAAATGGGTTGTGCATGTATAACGATATCAATTACTTCACTCTTAGATTGAATAACACTTGGATTTGGGTTAGATCATGAATGTTTCCATAATGTCAAACATACCCAATCCCTAAATTGACATCCTTTGCACAAATGGATCCAAACTTTATTTTAACATGGTCAATGGACAAATGTTTAATTCACTCCATTTAAAAAAAATGTTGTTGGAACTTGTAACAACTATATCTAGGTGGACAAGATGCAAAATAATTTGTGTCCATGTGAAAAAGTAGCAACAAGAAAAGGGGAAGGAGGGCACATGATCATTGTCTTTTGTCACATAGGACTAATGTCTTCAAGGTGAAGCCACAATGTAACAACCATCTCAAATATTGCATTTGTTCTACCAAGAAATCTGGAGTATTTGGAGTAATCCAAATTTATAATCCCATGAAAATTACCATGCCATTAAACATTCTTCAATGAAGAGAAAAAGAAACCAGAGCTACGATTGTTTGTGTGGTGGTGTTGAGAGCTAAAGCCAACAAAAAGCGATTTGAAAAGAAAGAAAAGAGATTTGGAAATTAGGTGATCTTTCTTTAACTTTTGAAACAATTCCCCCAACACATGTAAATCGACTAGATGTGACTTGCTCACAAGGAAAACAAAATATTATTTTGTATTCAATACAAAACATACAAAATTTTAACACAAGTTAGAAAGATTGCGATTGTTTCATTTTTTCATACACACCTTGTTCACCAAAAAAAAAGATTTGATCTTTTCCTAAAAGTCATGTTGGATCTAAAAGGAAGAAATGAGGAAAAGCATTTAAAAAACTAATGGAGAACCCTTTACAACCGAAATATTGTCTAAAAATCTTTCTTTAATTGCATTACTTGGGTGCCTTCAGAAGCAAGTTTCACATGGACAAACGATGGGTTTCCATGCTTGTGAACAGAATCTTTTAACTTATAATTTTGCTTGGTTTTGGAGTGTTATGCTGCTTATTATATTGAGATGAGCCTTACAAAAACAGTTTGCCCTTTTTGGTCCCCTTGTGAACCCAGTTGTTGTGTTTCCCCTATGGAAGGGACAAGGGACCTAGTTGTTGTTTTGCAAGTAGTGGAATGCACCTATTGAAGGGGCCTAGTTTGTTGTACAAATGGCCATAATGCTGGGGTGCGTTTTTTTTGTGATTTGTATTTTCAAACTTCATGATGGGGCTCAAGTGTCAACAATTTATCTTAAGCTTAGTGCCACAAACCCACAAAAAAGGTTGGGTTGGTCTTGCTTTGGGAAAAGTAGCATCCTAAATGCTTTTATGGGTTAAGTGTAATTTTGGAGAATGACTTGCTTTATAAATTTATTTTTAAAGGTTTTAGGTGCAATGGAGCAAATGATTCTAATACTTTTCAGTGTTGGGTGCGTTTAGACTTTTCCTTTTATCCTCTGTGTAACCATATTTAACATTGATTCTATTATATAACTATCAAGGTAAAGCAAATAAAAAAATTTCAAAGTTCATAGCAATGTTGTTGCTTGCTCTCAATCAATAACTATCACATTCTCTACTCTCTACCTGTGATATTCAAATCAAAACCTCTAAAACCTTAGGACTTTTGTTCTAAGGTTATATGTAAATGCCATCATCCAAAATATAGATCACCTATGTTTCGCATGTATTGAATAAAGGAGAATAAAAAATAGAATAAATCAAGTTGAAGCATTGAGAGTTTTAGTGTAAAGCATAAGCATGATCTTTCCTTAAACATTACACTACTCCTCATCTATAGTGAAATGAAACCCATGTGTTAACATTTGAGAGAGAGAGAGTCTTTGAAAAATTTCTAAATTGAATTAGCCAAGAGAATGCTTTTGAATGAGAGAGAAAAGAACATGGCCAAGGGGGAAGCAACTCCTTCTACCGGCTGATTTTCAGTAACAAAATACATCAAGGGGAGAAAAATATCCAACAAATGGCATTCCTCCAAGCCCCAAAGAAAGACCTCATTGTGACACCAAAAATTAAAGAAATTCAGCCTCAATCCTTGCATGTTTGCTATCAAATATGGTAGCACTATAATCAGCTCTAATCGCCCTCCAAACGTTATAGATTTATGTCCCAACTTGGTGATATAAGAAATTAGGAGAAAATTTCTTAAATAGATGAATTACTCTAATTTTCACTAGGAAAAAAATTTCCCAATTTGTCCCCCCCAAAAAAACACTGAGATTTAGGTTGCACATAGTTTTACATTCTTAAAGAGTTACTGTAGTACCTTTTCAGGTTTCACAAAAATAATATTATTTTGTAAAATTTGAATGTTTTTTAGAAAATTAATGTCCCTTCCTACTGAATTTTTTTAAAAATATTGTTTATTGATGCTGAAATTTCATAGGAGTCAAGAAGTTGTTACAAGCTAGTTTTAGGGTTCTAGCAAGTATATTATTGCATGTACTATAAGCAATTTCAGGTTGTTGTCGAATATTTTTAAAATTTAAATAAAATTTTGTCAAAATTTTAAAATAATAATTTTTTTTGCACCAAAATCAAAATTTCAAAATAAAATAATTATTCAACAGTGAGGTGCTGAACCTGAAAAGGTACTACAGTATACATCCAGTTGACACCATACTTAACTCATTTGAGCACAAATCAACTTGGAATTTGGAAAGACATTTGGATGATTTTCTATGGGAAATAGGTGTTGTGGTTTCATCGGCGCGTTCTAGCAATTTGTTTTGAATTTTACCCCAAAAACAGTTGCAGAAAATACAATGAGTTTTTGGCTGTCAAAGTAGGAAAATCAACACCCAGAAAAACGCTAGGAGCCATATCAGGGGCTCATATCCTAGTCAATCTTTTTTTGAATTTTTGTTGTTTTTGTCCTTTCGAATATCAGTGGCTCACCTTGCGTGCTTTCAAACCCTGGTCCAATTAGTTGCCATTACGTGTGTGAATGCTCCCCTCCCACTCCCCTAATTTGATGCTGGGAGCATGAAGGTGGTAGCCAGCCATTAATTTTCTGGATTACCTTAACTGTACAGCAGGTTTGGCTAAATTTATATTATTTTTAAAAATACCAATTTCTTAATTATAGAAATTTCTCACCAAAAAAAAAATCTGTGAAAGAAAATCAAGCATCATTTTGGAATATTCTATGTGCTGACCCTTGTTTTTTTTATTGATTAAATAATTATTTAATAGAGACCTCTCGAACTTGCTATTCACATGCCATGTGGACCAGTGTTGTGCCTGTAAATGGTTTAGGACTTCCACTAAGTGTAGAGCATAAAACCGTGTAAATTTATTTGATTCCATGTAAAACAATGTAAGTGTAAAGACAAATACACTTATATGGTCGTAAGTGTAAAAATATGTACAAAATGTGATTTCTACTTGGGGAAGGGGGGGATTTCATAATGTTTTTGGTGATGGGCCCAACTAAGCGATGAAATCCTGCAAAGCTTTATTAATAAACACATCATCGTAGATTTGGAAAATGTACAAAGGAGTAAGAAAAAGGAGAAGTTACAAGACTTTAGCTGAAACTAGATGTCAAAATCTCTCCATGTCCAGAAACAACTGCCTATTGTAGGTCAGCCATATTTCTTCATGTCAAAAATCGACAGCCTGCAATAGACAGCCTGCAATAGGTCAACCATGGCCGTGGTGATGAGAGGTGTGTCCTGAAGGGGTGGGGGTGGGGAAGTAGCTAAGCCGTGGTCCATTGAAAAAACAAATTGCAGATGGCCCACTTATCAGCATGCCGATGATGGAGGCACTTGCCTATGGCTGCTGCACGTCCCCATTTTCATTGGCTGATCATCCTTACACTGGCCCCTATCCTTATTTGGCCCTAGCTTGTCACTTGCTGGAGCGGAATGATTTCATGGTGTTGTGGTGGATGTTTGAAGGCTTTGACTTGTGCTTGGAGGGATTGCTAACTCGGAAGCCTGGGTCCCAATAAGAATGCTCTTGAAGCTTTGCTTTGATGCTCACTGTCTGGTGGCCAGGTTCCGGGGATGTACTATGCTCCGAGGTTAAATTGAGGCATGCAGTAACCACTTTATCAAAGGCAATTGACAAGCTCAGTTTCTGCACCTAGTTGAAGTTTGCTGCATCTAGAGTGTTTTGCTACAAACTTCTTACTTACTCTACCCGTAGTGAATTGGAATCCAGGAAGGGGTCTTGTGAACCTCAAGCGGATTCTACGTTCAAGATTCTTAGAATTCTCTTATCCTCAGTCATGGGTTTTTTTCATGTAATGCAGGTGGAAGAGTTGCAGTGGGAGCTCTTTCGCCAACTCCTTCAATTTGTTCCGTCATCATCTGGTGAATTGCAACAGCAAGTGCCGGGTGTGGTTTTTTTACGCAGGTTTCTTCAGCAGTTGGTGTGCAAGAATCGAGCGGCAAAAACAGGAGTATGGCACCGCCAGGCCATTTCCGATAACTCTGAGCTGGTTTCCGTGTACTGTGTTCTGCTGCGGCTTTTGTCAGAAGGTCTTGGGACTGGAAATTAGGTGCGTGCTGAGTCTGTGGAAGGGACCAAGGAGCATTCAGAACATAGTGTGGGATTTCTTCACAGGTATGTTGACTTCGTATCCAGGGTTGCTGAGTTTAGAATATCCAACATCCAAAACTCTCCAGGCAGTATTAAAGACTGCTTATGTGCTGATTTATGTGCAGAAAGCGCTTTGGGTGTTGTTGGTATATCGAGGATTTAGAACTCTGTTATTATCTAATTGCCATGGTGACATGCAGGGAAGGCAAGCGGAGTTTTCCTGTGCATTTTTTTTCATGAACCATGGTCGCTCCTCCGATTTCTCACACAGGGGCAGCGACAAGCAAGTGAAGAACTCAGTTAGTTGAGAGAACAGAGTTGTGTACAACCCCCCCTCTATGAGGGTTGAACTCCCGACCTTTCGCTGACGAATCAAACGCACTACCACTATGCTACGAAGGCATGCCAGAAAACGAATTTTTAGTAGAAGGTTTCAATAGTTCGTAAAGATTCTACAGTTCAATAATTGCTAATCAAATTCTGTGAAACCCTTTTCCCTACAAGGGCCTCCCCATTTTTGGTAAACCTAATTGCGAAAGATTGCCCCACACACCCAATTAATTAACCTCACCTAGAATGATGTTAGAAAGCAGCCATCCAATGTTTTTTGGGGGGACAAATTTTGTCTCTTTTTCAACAACAAAAATTGGAAAATATTTGAAAATTTCTTTTTTCCTAGAAAATTTCCCCAAATTTTTGGTATCACAAAATGAAGTTTTAACCTTTGAAAACCATTGGTTATACTACAGAGGTAGGGTAGGTTATAGGGTCATTTATTTATTTATATATTTCTCATAAACATGTTTATAGTTTTAAGATTGATAACCCACTTGGATGAAATTCCAAACATCCAAGTAGGTTATTAAATTTTGAAAATTCAATACCTAGCTAGTAAGTAATCTACCCAAGTGATTTACCCATTTTCAAAAAAATCAATAACTTATTAGTAGGTTATTGATACCTAGGCCTAGACTCTGTCAACATTGGTGTAAACCTTTACATAGCCAAAAATTGAGTTTGGACTTTGGACTTAGGAATATACACAAGAAAGAACTCATGACTCATTTCATGTTCAAAATATTAGTGCAAGAGCCCATCATTCATCCCTTATTCAAAAGTACACAAACTCATCAATCATTCCTTATTAAAATATTGGTGCAAGAAAACTCATTCATGAATTCATTATTCGAATATTGGTAAAATATGATTATTGATGAAGAGATGCAATAAACAAACACTCCATCCTTATTCAAGAGCTTGCCTACAACAGTGGACCCTAGTCTTCAGAAGGACATTAACAATGCATTCAGATCCATTATGTTAAGTTTCATAATCTATGGTTAGTCTCCAGTGTGATGGACAAAGATCCTTGAGCTATGATCCATAAAAGGCTAGACATAAAATTCTACTGTATGTTCTAACACAACATATGAATGGTGGTATTATAGACATGTGTGCCAATTTTTATGGTCCTCATGTTGAGCGTGCATTCACCATCTTGCAATATACCATATTTATGAAATGATCATTTTGCATCCACCAATTCCACCATCACAATTTACCCTTTAGTATGATAACAATCACTATGATATTAGATGGCACAAAACATACATGGAATCTCCATTTTTACCCAAACATATGCACCACATATTATTAATTACTAGTAAAATTTTGAATTTCAAAAGGAATAATATTGATTACCTTTGATAAACGATTGAATGCTTCATGGACACCTTTTCTCGTAATGGGTCCACTGGGTGTTACAAGGGAAAAAGGAAGATTAATGGGTGGTGGGAAAGGTTGAAGCAAAGGAGCACCATGGGGTGTAGATTGCAGTTGCGAAGTTGAAATGGGCAATGGAGGGGTAGTTGAAGTTGAATTACAAGGTGGAGGAGTGAAGAAGGCTGGTGGTATAAAAGTGGTCTGCATTGGGTTGCTGACGTTTGGAATATCCACACATAGAGGAGGTGTTAGGGATATATGTGGTAATGATGTTGTGGATACAAGAATTGGCATAGGAACAATGGTGGAGGTAACTAATGTTGTGTGGTTTAGTAACATAGGAGTTGTTACAATAGGTCATGGAACAATTGTCGGTGTTATATTCGGGGTGTTAATATGCCCTAAATTATGTTTCCAAGCATCTTAAAATTAGTTTTCAATACATTAGTGAAACCATAACTATAGAAGACAACCAAATATATAAAGAATGAGAGAAAACATTGTTTGGCCCTTGTCTTTTAGTCATCAATGATGCCATCAATTTAACATAAAGTTTACAAAACACATCTATTATCATTTTAATGTTCAAGCAAAGATGAAAACATACATTAAAGAAACCTTAAAAGGTTCATAATTAGTGCCTTTAATCATAAAAGATAAAGCTCCCATAGGTGTTTCAAGTGGACCCTTTAACATGTTTGCCATTCACTCCTACTCTTGATACTTTGAGTTGCATCCACATGAAAATGTTAAATTAAACCCAAGTCCAAAAATCCATGCAACAAATGAACCACATTAGAGGTTTACTTTCTACACAACAAACATCTACATTGTCATTTTATCTAGAGGTTGAAACTATCACCTGGAAAAACATATGTTTGTTTTGTGGGGACAAAAAAAACATGGTGCATTTGGTGTGTCCTAAAAGATCTTAACATGATGAACTCATGATACAATTGTATACATTGAACACCAAAGGAATATGCTAACTTGCATTTGATGGATCACGTACCCAAATGAAAGCAACAAAAAAAGGAAAGAAAAAACACACTATGGGGAGAATAAATTTGTTTTTTGAGGCTTCTTGAAAAATGTTGACAAAATCTTACACAATAACACAACAAACAAGTGAAGCTCCTAAATAGTTCCACATCACATACTCTAAGAGAATATTTATGAAATCCTTACCACCACAAATTTGTAGACATAAAAGAAGTCCTACAAATAGACACCAAAAAAACTAATTGAAGTAAATAAATCATTCCCACATCCACAAAACCTTTCATTCATGTCTACAAAACATCCTAGGTGGTGACATGGTCACATAACAAATGCAAATCTTGTTATATGATGTTATGTTGGAATTGCAATTTTGAGTAGGATGAGATTAGGCACCTAGACTAAAAGGACAAAGAGGGAGTGTTGAGTAACCTCCGAAAAAGCTTGGCCACTTTTTCACACTCACATGGGTTGTAGAACCAAATGTCATTGATTTCTTATGCAATACATGAAATATGGAACCTGTATTTCATACTCAAAATCACCAAACAAATCCTCCAAAAGATTTTTTGTTATCCACCCACCATAAGTTATTCATTTGATTGTAGACATAAAGTTCAAAAAAACTTGTAAAATAAGTAAACAAGTGTTGTGTTGATTGCAAAAGTCAATCCCATGTTGCCTCTCTTTGACCAACCTACTTTGGTTACAATCACACCATTATTTTGATACTAAGCTAGATAAATCATAAAGACTAGCAACATGGTGTGCTTAAAAATTTGGGCACAACAAGCCTTTCCCAATCATGTTGCATGGATTCATTTACAAACTAAATGGGACAACTTTGAACCTTAAAATACGTCTGCATTATATTAAATAAGGATGAAACTTACTACTACCAAGACTTAGACCTATGTTGCAATGATTCATGATAATAAACTAAAAATGAGGATGTGTCTACTTGCAATAAATGAAATTCCACCCTATAAGAGAAAAATTAACTAAAAGAAAATCCTTTATCATCAAGAAGAAACTTCAACAATAACAAAAAAGATTTTGAAAGGTCATAGTTGTACATAATTCAGCGCTTTACAACAAATAATGAACCTTCTACATCTTTGTAACTTTGTAATCAAGAACAAAGAACTTATCAACAATTCAATTTGTCCTCTCAGTATCACATTTAAAAAATATATTATGTTGAAAATCATTATAAAGCATAGTAGATTCAAGGGATTTTGCCCCCTATCAACTAGGTGAGATGATTCATCCTAATTTGGTTGTAAAAAATTCACAAATATTTTTTGACATTTTGTTTTCTTTGCTAGCTCCTCAAATGTACACCTAGCCCAATTGACTTTGTCACCAATCCATAACCACAAAACTAAATATGAAAATATTTTTTCCGAAAATGATTATGGCACCCATCACACGCAACAAATTACGTGATACTTTTAAAATGTAACAATGTGATTGAAAACATTCAAATAAACATGCCATGAAGAGTCTTTTTTTTTGGTTTGAAATTTGTACAAATATGAAAAATAAATGAAAGAAAATATTTGGTCTTTTGCTTTTGGTCAAAAAAGTCATTAGATTTGCAAAAAATTAAAAATCATGTTGTGACATTTCCCTATTGGTTTTGGTTTGTTAACAAAATTTTAAATGTTTTAATAGGTTCCTAGAACATGTCATGTGAGATCCCTTTTGGGTTCCTCATAACTAATGTGATGTTAAAAAATTTTAAAAATTAAATTAAGTTTTTTCTTTTACAATAACATGATGTACATTTTTTACAAAATATTTTAAATTTCCCCCCTAGCTATGACCAATTTATAATAAATATCAATTGTTGATATTAAATTAATGGTATGGCCATTGCGTATAACACACATTATTGAATGTTTTGGTCTACCATTTAAAACTTTGATAGTAGACCAAAACCCATAGGGAAATTTCACAATATGATTTTCATTTTTTCAAATCTATTGATTTTCTTCTCAAAAAAAAAGGATAAAATATTCTCTTTTCATATATATTTTTCACATTTATGAGAATTTTCAAACCAAAAACAAAACTCGTCATGACATGTGTAATTGAATGTTTTCAATCACATTGTCACATTTTGAAAGAATTACATTAACTTTTGTGTATGATAGGTGCCATAAACATTTTTGGGAAAAATAATTTCATTTTTAGTTTTGTGGGTTTAGTCGCTTGGGGTTGGGTGCACATTTAAAGAGGGGTCAGAGAAAAAAAAAAAGTCAAAAGATGAATGTGAATATTTTTACAAAAAAATTAGGATGAATCATCTCACCTAGTTCCTAGGAGGCAAAATCCCTTGAAGCTATTATACTTTATAATGAGACTTAACACAATATCCTTACCTTACAATGCAATGCCAAAGAACCATCAAGACATTTGTGCTTTGGGACACATCACAATTAATTTAATTAATTAATATGAATCACAATAAGTACCTAAGCTCTTGTAAAAGTTTAAGCCAAAAATGATAATGAAAAAATTAAAAATTAAAATTCTACTCGAGAAATTGAGGTGGCACAAAATGTGCATTCAAAATATTCTTTGGAATAACACCACTATGGTTTTAGTTTTGATTCCAAGGACCTGAATTGAAACCTAGGAGAAGGTTAAAAATCGAAAAAAAGTTGGACCCACCAAAGTTGAAGGTAAGGGGAACTAGGTTAAAAACCTACCACTTTGTTGTTATTTGGTCAAGGGGGAGCTGGATCCATTAGGTTGGTCTTAGCTTTCAAAAATTTACACCTTGATTCGTAAGGTCAATTCTAGAATAAGGTTCAATATTAAAAATAAATAAAAATTGGTTTTGATTTTTGTTTAAAGCATAGGGGTTAGGGTTTTGAATGAAATATCTCGTGTCCATTGTCATTGCACTAATCTTGAGACATCTTTGAATTTCCATCATCTTTTGTTTTTTTGGTTCATCTTTCATTTTTTCCTTATACCTTTCTTTCTCCATCATTTTTTTATTATAAAATTTCCCATTTTTCTTTTACAAGTGTTCTATCCATCGCTGGTTTTGTTGTTGCTTTCTTTTCGTTACAATTTGCTACTCACCAAAAGACGTTATGGTGTTCATCGCATTTGGTTGTTCATTGTTGTTCATCAAGTTTAATTATTCATTATTGTTTGTCGTGTTTAATTGTTAGACATTGGTTGTCATGTTTAGTCGTTCACAATTGTTCATTCTTCAAGTATGTTTTTGTTATTCATTTGCTTTGGTTGTTGAATGTCCTCTAGGTGCATTAGGTTGTTTGTTGTTTTGATGTTTATTGATCATCATTCATGTGTTTTAGTTATTTGTCATTCAAGTGGTATAGTTACTCTTCATCACTCACATGCATTTACCATTGTGGGCTTCTTTTTTATTTGTTATCTGTTTTTATTTAGTTTCCTTTTAGGTCATGGTATTCAACACTCAATTGTTTTAGTTGTTCTTCATCATTCAAATGTGTTCATTGTTGTTCTTGCATTTTGGTTTTCTTTGTTACTAGTGTGAACCTGGTGCATAATGCACCCCGTCGATCCCCCCCACCCGGTCCTTCGCATTTCCCACTCCGGTTCTAAACGGTGATGAACTCTTTTGGGAATAGAAATTTCATGTAGCCAATGGAAGGCCCAAGGGTCCACTCAAGGTGCCTTGCTTTTATTCCTTTTAAATTTTGGGAGGAGGGGCTAGGGGGGGGTGGGGGGAGGGTTTCTTTTCATTTTTCTTTGGTTCCCAATGTGTTCCCCAACATAATATTACAATGTGTTATTTCTCACTTCCACCTATTAAGACCCCTATAACCCCACCCCCACCCCCACCCTCTCCCCCCCTCCACGAAAAAAATAAAAATCATGACCAGATGCTCCACAGGGAACAGGCAGTGACTAGAAGAATCTTCCAGGCACTGCCGAATTTTTGTCCACACAGACAGACAAACAGACACGTCCAAGAAGGCACGTTGAACATGAAAACCACACCTTGTTCACACGGATTCAAAATATACTGTCCCGGATAGACTAACAGACTTACTAAATTAATATATATGATTACAAAGGCTTTTTGGTTTATGCTCATCCTTTACGGGTTTTGGTCTACTTGCCATTCATTTTTTCAAGTCTTCACTATTTAGGTATGTATTATATCTTCAATATTTTTGTTTATATTTGTCATTTAGGGTTTTCTTGTTTGTTGAACAATTAGGGTCTCATTGTCTTTATTAATTTTGAAAATTTTAATGGTTGAAAAGGAGAAAAAAGTTGAAAATCAACTTCACAACATGGTCAACATTCCAATTGACTCAATTGATAAGGAATGTTGTGGTTTTGTTATAGCATCACCTTTAATTGGATGTGATTTTGTTTTTAACATTGCAAATATATCTTCCCCAATGATAGATGCACTGCCATGTTCATTATTGGCAAAACAACATGACTTTTGGAATTGCAAAAATTAGATATTGCATGGGAATTTTATGCATTGATTATAATCCTAAAACCAAATCCAATTCAACAATGATAACATAAATACCGATGATCAACAAAAAAAAGGTTTGGTTCTTCCCCATTTAATATTGCCTCCTTCTTTGGTAATGTTTGGTAAATGTTAACATTTTAACATTGTTTTATTTTAGTACTTAATATATTTTTTAACCATATAAAGTTTGCAAAACAACAATTACAAAAATTAGAAGTAAAACTGAACACAAAATACATTACAGAATTCAAATCTATAGATTTATTACTTCTATAATGATATCAAAGTAGAATCGAACCATATCATATTGGAAACATAAAATACATGAAACAAAATTACATTGTAATATCAAGGTTCTACTCCATCAAAATTGATTTCTAGTTTTAACATGAACTTTTCTTTCTAAAAAATATTCTATGTTTTTTTTTCTTCATCATAATCTTCATAATGTTCCAATGTTCATCCATCTACAAAACTTATCTAGAAATCTTCCTCAGGTTTTGGCCGCAAGGTTCAATTCAAAACTTCTTATGAATCTTAATCAATTCACCTATTTTATCTTGTTACTCCTTTGTCCACCATGTTAGACATTGATATTCCACTTTTGTCTAATTTGTTTAATAGGGACAACACATGTTTGCCCTTAATAGTGTTGTTCCTTACTTTTAAGATGATGATCATCAAAAGCAATTTGTAAAGGATTTGGTCCTATTTATTACTAATGGGTTGGTGCCTTTGTTTTTTGTAGAATTGCCATTTTTTCGAAAATTAGTCATGAAGTAAAATCCTCATGTTAGATTTCCATCGATGTGTACCTTTATCTATGAAATGTTTTTACCCTTACACAATGAATTTTGATTTACAAATGTCAAAAGGAAGAGTTGACATTTTTGATTTGATTATTCATTTTTTGAAGCATTAATTATAACCTTATCATGTAACCATCTGCTTGTTTGAGACAATAAACACATCTAGGATTGCCATGGCCTTACAAGTGAATCAAACACTACAAACACATGGGTTAAATGCAAAGATTATTACATACGTCAAAGATGAAGGTAATAGTCTTCCAATTATGATCATTGCTTTAACTTTTGTTGTTTTCTATGAGGTGTTGGGATTGGTAGAACCTTTTACAAGAAATTGTTGGGGGCATGCCATGTCAAAATGTTGCTAATTTGCAACATACGACACTAGAGTTTTTATCGGTTTAATGTTAATTTCCATCAAAGAATGTCAATTTATTTTGTAAAAGACGACTATTCAGACCAAAAAAAAGTGGGAAGGGATGACAAGAATGAAAAAAATTGTGCTTGAAGATTAGCATATGTCCATGCAAGTTAGAGATTGTAATAAACACACAATTTGCTTCAAAGGTCATTTTATTCCAATTAACATTGGAATTAAAAAATCAAATTGCTTATTACTATGCATGACAACAATCTATGGCATTTCAAAGGTGTGTTCCAAGTTTGTAAGCTTGGGTACAAAACAAATTCTTTTTACTACATTAAGGTTTGTGGTCAACCAATGCATTGTTAACCAAAGCCAAGGCTATTGACTATTGTCTGATGCACTTATTGCCACAAATTGTCTTGTCGTCAAAAAACAAATACAAAGTTTTCCACTTAAATCCTCAAAAACCTAATTTTTTATGTAGAACTTTCATAATTCTATGTCTATAATCACATTGAGGGACTATTTGATCCAAGATGCCCCACCAGATTTTCTTTTGAAGTTTTTGGTTGTGTTTTGTAAATTTAAGGAAACTAATGTTTAATGAACTTGGTAAATGGAAATGTTATTGTCCAATAACATTTCAACCTTGGAATGTTACCATTTTTTTCAAATGTTACCATTTTAACCTTCAAACCTTGGTTTTGGGGCATGACACATGTTTTGAACTTTGAACACATAAATTTTCAGTCTCTAGGCTGTAGATTGCAATGATTTTTTTTCATTTTTTCATGATATAATTATCCCATGTTTGTAGCATTGTTTTTCTTTGGCATGTGTTGCTTATTTCCAAAAGTTTATCACAAAACCAGTGTTCTTTCAACTCTTTCAACAACATAACGAGAATGATTTTGTTGTTGTCCACCCAACTCCAAATAACTAATGAAGTTTATTTGAATTGGAATCTAATTGAGGACTGCCTGGATCCTCTCCCAACCTAACCACTAATCAACCTACCTGAAAACAAAATCACCAACTGGGAATTGAAAAAAGTTTTATAATTAAAAAAACCCAGATCTAGAACCACTTGATAATTGACAACCTAGATTTGAAGCCAGATCACCCTTTTGATATTTTGGCAAAACCCAACTAGAACCATAACCTATCCCTAGTGATATGTATCCGGATCCTGCCCCAAGGTTATTAAAAATCTTATTATCTCCCCCAGACTTGAAACCATCCTTAATGGTTGATGCAAAACCAAAACCAGAGGTTATTCTAAAATGTCAAAGAACCACCCAACACTGGTTGATACCTCTTGTGGTCCCAAAATAATAAAAACAACAAAATAACCAACCCAGCCAGTCATGGGGAAGAAACAAACATGCCAACACTGGTTATGCCTTCTCATCCATCCTTCAAGACATCATCCAAAGAAAATGTAATTTGTTGGGTGGGCATGCTCTTTTTATTATTTACTAACACGGTAGGACATAGTCATTGTGCATGGTAGGACATAGTAGTCATTGTGCACACAAGCACATAATGTTCATGCGCATTCAACAACTTTTCTTGATAGTTGAACACACTAATACACATTCTGAAGACTTTCAATGTGCACGGCACATATGGTTTTAGGAATACCCTTTGGTCTACCCCACTAGTTCTGGCTCCTCCGACCTTTTCACCACAACACCCCCTTCTTCAAGGCATTATGGAGCCATGATGTGGCCGGTGGGTAGGTGATTGGGACATACTAGGGTTGGTGGCACTATATTTTTAGCATTTTAATTCAAAAACTGTGCCAAAAAGAGCAAGAAAAAGTGATATAACTAATGGAGCCCACACGACCCCAAAATTCCCTCACTCCCTCCTTTTCTCAAAGACATGGGGGTTGCAAAATGTGGCCCTACTAGCTAGTTATGCACGAACAAGATCTATTTTGAATTCGTAAAGCGCCAACAGAAGCTTCTTAGTGTATTTGCCAGGGGTGGCTTATTTAATGAAAATTTTGCTCTGCAAAAGGTGAGACATGTCGAGAAATGGAATGCTCGGAGGAACACACAATTTGCTTTTAAAATTAAAAAAAAACCCTGGCCTCCTTTTTCCACTTTTCCTGTGACATGCGCTGAGTATCACGAGAAAGGAGTGAAAATAATTGTTTTTTCTGCCATGGTGCTTTCCACTGTGTGTAACACCGGTGTATTTGGGCGTTACCCTACACCTAAGCGTTGGGGCACTAATAGCACCACAAAGATGGTGACCCTCCAAATTAATGACACCACAAAGATGCATGGAGCCCACAGCTGAAAGGACTGGAAGAAGTAGGTGGTGGTGGCACAATAGAAGAGGTAAACCAAGGGAAAAGATTATCCTTGAAGATTAGCATCAATATTAAGTTTATCAAGTTATATCCAGATAACACTTTGGCTACATCACAAAATTGGAAAAAAAGAAAGATGGGATATACAATATACCACATATACCCCCAGTCTGTCCATCACCTTCTGCCTTCACAATAGACACTTAAAGAAGTAGAATGTAGCTCATCACTTTGTAAGCACTTGTCTTTCTTTTTTTTTCAAGTTATAAGAATCCCACCCATGCTATGGTCAATAAATTTGTGTCTATGGGCTCAGACTGGTTGGCTGGTTATTGCAGACCAAGTATTTACCTTAATTTTTTGTCGGTTTGCTTCAGTTCTCCCCCAAATTCTATTTTGTAGATAACAAAACTACTCTGTTGTTGTTTATACTAGTTTTTGAATAAATAATCTTGCTCTTTGAAATTGCCAAGTTCTATTTTGTAGAAAACAAAACTAGTTTATAATTTATACTACTTTACGAATAAGTTAGTAACCTCGCTCTTTGAAAGGGGTATTAGGTCAGCCCAAAAATTGTCACAATCGGTGTCAAGAATACATATTTCAAGGAGCCAGTGAGATGGCTGAAATGCACTTGGAAGCTTACTTGTTTTTGTTCCCCCTTTTGGAGAAAAGGGCAGGGTGAGGATGTTTTTTTTGACATTTTATGGAGGTAAATGTGTAATTGGAGACCTATGATTTAGGTCAAGGTAGTCACCTCACTAAGGTGAATGCCATTTGACTCTATTTGAAATAGCCAAAAAGGTTTAATACTATTTTTGGGGGGGGCCTTTTCTTGGGTCCTCCCTGCTTTCTCTTCACACCCTAATTTTATCCCATATGGCTTGTCCAAAGTTCCCCCATTCTCACTTATAGTGGGCCAAAGGGGAGGCATTGCATCTTCACAATAGAAACTTTTATTTTGTGGAGGTTCAAAATATTTCAATAGATCGTTGTTTTTAAAAGCAAACTTAAGAAGGGTTCATGGGCCAATCAAAATGGCTCATTGAGAAAAATATAACACAAATTTGAAGGCACCCACCATCTAATTAATAGAAGTAACGATTGGTTAGGCTTGAATGTGAATTCATACTTGTCTCCGAATATTTTTCCATGAGACTAAATATGCAGATCTAGCATGGCAAGCAGATCAAAGAGCATGTCTCTGAGAAATTAGTGGGTACAATTGTTTTTGGAAAATGAATTATTGGGTGGAGGATGGGTTGGACCCAAATTTGTACTGAGATTATGCTTACTTATTAGTCTTCTATAGTGTTCAGCATGTAGTTGAAGGCCTACTCCCAAAGGCCTCCCTTAATTTGAAGGGCGCTGCCTTGAGGGCCATAGTCCAAGAGCATAGGCCCAAAATTAGGGGAGGCCCAAAGGACAGGCCTACATGGGAAAGGTTTTCTATTTGAACGGCAGAAGGTCCATTCAATTGATGAAAGCATCTCTGTACCATGAGGTGCTTTCACATACGTAGGAAAGAGCCTCGGAGTGCTTTAAACTTGGACACGCTTGGAATGGAGAATCAAAAGTAGAGAGCTCCAATGTGAAAGATATGTAGAACTGCGCAATTACTACTTGTTTTGATTTTATAATAGACTTGATATTTGGAGTTTGTTTTCCAATGGTAGATTGTTAACCTCAATCCACCTTGCTTGGTGCACCTATGTATTGAAGGACTCATTATAATATTGCCCTTTTGCATTTGAAGGACAAACTAGTTCAAACTAGTTTGACAAGTGGAAGGCAACATGGTCTTACCCTTTCACTCCTAAAGAAAGAAAAGAGAGAGCTCTCATACATCCCTTACCCTGTTTTTCAACAATGCTTGAAAGTTTCATCCAACCTTCGCATTTCCACACACCGAATGCTGAACTTTCTAATAAGCTTCTCTTCAAAGATCCTATGGAAAGATTTGATGCAACAATTTGCAAGGTTGGTTGGACCATGCAATCTGAGTCTCTTATATGTACCTGTATTGGTCGGTTCTTGAATTGTGACCCAGTTATTGACCTGGTTATTAGTAACCTAATCACGTGATATTGAAATTTCAAAATCTAATAACTACTTGGATGACCTGGTTATCATCCAGGTACATTACCAACCCTAAACCCTTAAACCCTACAACCTGGCATATAACCAGTAGGTTAACGAAAGGTTATCAATTGGGTACTTGAAAACCTACCTTTATACATAATCAATGGTTATTACCAAAAATGTTGATAACCTAATCACAACACTAATTTTTTAATTATAATCTGCCCGATCATTATGAAAAATTTCAATAACCAACCAAAGCTGGTATGTACCTCCTAAATGTTTTCCTTGGATGTAGTTACTCGTTCACTAGGAGTAAAACAAATGCAAATAATTTCATAACTGCTTATGATTACTCACTTCTGGTGAGATTTGCCCTTCACAATCAGGGTTACCTTGAACCGTGAAGGACATCTCTTGACTACCTAATACATGTTGGAACTTGGTTCAAGAGAAGGACATCCATGACATCCCATGGGTGATGAATGTCCCATCTTAAATGTCTAGGAATCCCAACATCATGGGCATATAATAATAAAACAAAAAATTAATGGTTTTAATAATAATACTAGTAATTAATAATTGTAACAATAAAAAAATGATTTTCACCTTTGTTTTAATGCCACTCATACCTCCAATTCAGTAAATGATCATTTGTAAAAACTGTAGAGTTACAGAGTTGGAACTTTCAAATTTAAATACTGCTGATTCCAGTACTTACTACTCCATGGGTGCAGGCTTAGAAATCCAAAGAATGCTTGTTTACTCTGAATTCAATAAGTGACTTTAATGGTTTGAAAGTGGTGTTGTGAGTGTTAGGCTAATATCACTCTAATTGCTTTAGATTAGATAAACTTGACAAAGAGAGTAATGGAGCCAAAAATGTGAAGGGATTGTTGGTAAACACATTAATAACCTTATTATACATATAATGGCTATCTCATATTTCAATAGTTCATTAATATTTACATTTTTGAAACAACTCGTTTCACCAATTTGTTTCCTAGCATTCATGTAATACTTGAATATACACCGAAATTTGGTGTGACATCCTAAATTGAATCAAGTTATCCAATACAAGTTTGAGATTGCACTTTGCCAAATTTACAAATAAATATCTTAGAATGAAAAATTATCTCACATGTGTAACCACGATTTTGATTAATTAATTAAAAAATTGCTTGTCTCATGAGAAAATCTATAGATTTGGTGATCGGCAATTTTTTACTCCTTTAATTAAAATCATATTGAAATAAATGTCAAATGTGAAACCAAGTGCTGATAATTCACCTTTCACAAATTGGTTTCCAACGGGACATGGTTGATGCAATAAGAAATCACTAATTGGTTCCATCCTAATATTACTCCACTTTCTATCTCAATTAATTGTTCTAAAGTAGATGGGAATGGATCATTTTTCACTGGATTGAACCCAAATTTTCAATCAATTTACAAGGATGGTTCATATTCCATATTGAATTATGGAACATCCATCATTCCATGAATTCCATACTGGATGTTATACATTCGAATCTTAATTTATGGAGTATTTCATATTTCACATTTCATATTATTCATTTATGTTAGTTTTTAAGAAAACTGGAACATTTGGAAGGTAAACAAGCAGCTCATCTCATAAAGATTTTGTCCTTTATGGCAACTTCAAACTTCAAACTAAGAACGTCCCTGGATCTAGAACTTCTCGTCTAAATGCATCCACTTCTATGGAACTTGCCCATCCATCATATGTTTGCATCAAGGTTGTTTTTTTTCAATTTTGTGATGTAGCCAAATTGGTGATCATCCACTAGAAAATTTAGTCAAATTTTCCCATAAACCCACCATCTGTGAAAATAAAAGAATTTAAGAATCCTATTACATTTTGGCTACTTGTTGTAGATATTTGGCAATTTAACTTAATTTTTAAAAATCTGGTGAATTAAAGCTATTTTGTTTCCCTTTAAAATCCATTGTAACCAGGGTTTTTTTTTTTTTTTTTTTTTTTTCAATTTGTGGTTTCAAAAGACTACTGGAGTGAACCAAAAATTAGAGCTGCATCAATTGGATGAATTTTTAAACTCTGTTATGGATGAACCACAAGCACCCACCCGGATGGAATACATGGATGAAAAAATGAACTGACTCTCAATTCTGGATGAACGAGCAGCACCCATCCGCTCATCCTTGTTTTGGATGAGAATCCAAACTGACTCCATAAGAGACAAAAACCGCTAGCACCCACCCACATTAAGGCCAGAGTGAAGCAATAGCCATGAGCACACCAATGATGGATGGATGGTTGGTGGGTGGACAGGGGAAACACTTTTCCATTGGGTCCCAGTTCCAGCCCTAACCACCGTGGTTAATTTAGTTTCTGCTAGTGCTACCTACCTAGTAACAACCCACTAGCCTTTTTACCTATGGTATTTAACAAGCGTTGTTGTACGTGTATGTTAAAACCCTTAACCCTAAACCCTTAACCCTTTTCACATTGAAGCCAGGTACTGATATTGGACTGGCATTGGTCCCAAGGCTGATGTTTACATGGTATGAGGTAGGTATAAACTTGGTACAAGGTAGGTATAAAATTGGTATGAGGTAGGTATAAAATTGGCATGAGGTAGGTATAAAATTGGCATGAGGTAGGTATAAAATTGGTATGAGGTTGGTATAAGCTGATGTCCCTACCAGTCTTGTAGTGATATAAGGATGAAATGGCCTTGGGTGATACCAGAATGATATGTTCTTCCATACCAATATGCATATTTGATACTATATACCCAACAACACTAGCATTAACCATCTGTGTGTATGTATTTAACCCTAATAGTTAACCTATTCTCCTACCCCTGCCTGTAGGACTTATCCTTTGTAGGATAGACTACCATGGTGAAACCCAACATCACCTTATTAGTTTGGGGTTCATCCACCACTGAGTCATGATAGGCTTCCAATTAATGGTGACTGAGTCCTTTACAGAGTGAACCAGCACTGGACCAGAGTATCAATGGATGAAATAGTCCCAAATTAACACCCATTGTGGAGTGAACCAACACCCACCAGAGCATCAATGAATGAAAAACCCTCACACTCACTCCATTATGGATGAACCTCCAACCCGTACCTGCCACAGCATCAATGGATGAAAAAACCCCAAACTGACTCCATTATGGAGGAAACTACAGCACTACCGACCAGGACATCAGTGGATGAAAAACCCCAAACTGACTACATTATGGATGAGCCTCCAGCATCCAACCACAAGAGCATCACTAGCCAGAAAACCCCAAACTAACTACATTATGGATGAACCTCCATCCACCCACACAAGAATTACTGCATGAGAAAACCTAACTGAGTTAGTTCATTTATGGAGGAACCTCCAGCATCCACCCACCAAACCACCAATGGGTGTAAAAACCCCAAACTGACTGTGTCAAGGATGAACCTCCAGCACTTCACCCATAAGAAAATTAATGGACGAAAACATCCCAAAATTGAGTTCCTTCAAATTTGAACCTCCATCCGACCACAAGAGAATTACTCGATGAAGAAAATCCCCAACGAAGTTAGTTCCATTCTGGATGAACCTCCAGCATCAACCCACCAGAGCATCAATCGATGTAAGAACCCCAAACCCACTACACCAAGGATGAACCTCCAGCACCGCAACCAAAAGAACAACACAATGGGTGAAAAAAATCCTAAACTAAGTTCCTTCAAGGATGAACCTCCATCCAACCACAAGAAAATTACTGGATGAAAACATCCCAGACCCCGTTAGTTCCTTAATGGATGAATCTTTGGCATCCACCCACCAGAGCATCAATAGATGATTAAACCCCCAAACTGAGTCCGCTTTGGATGATGAAAAAACCTCAACTGAGGCGAAGGTTGATGGGGCAGCAGTTGCTGCTGCTCACAAAAGAGTGTGGCAAGCTTTTTGCAGCTAACGACGACCATACCCTAAACCCTCGAGCAGATGATGCAGATCACGAATGCACACCAGCAGGTGAGTGAGCAGCAACACCTCTCTCTCTCTCTTTGCCTCTCTTCCTTTTCGCATTGGTAACTTGTTTTTCGTCTTCTTCTGGCTTCTTTTGTACTGGAAGAAAACTCGCAGATTTTGCTTCTTTGGAACTTTTTGTTGATGGTAGTTTTTCTCGTTGTAAGACACTCTTTCTGTTTCTCATTCCTTAAGCTCCGCGCTTGGCGGCTGGATTGGATTCGCTGAGCTTTTCTGTTGTGAGTTCCAAAGGATGTGATTCCGAAGAGGATTGCATTGTTGTATTGGTACCGAGCTTAGTCCCTGTATAGACAGTAGCTTGCGGATGAGATCTAGATTTGAGTTTGCTGGAAGTTTTTGTTTTTGGGTTTTTGTGGTTTTTTGTGTTGGATTTGTTTTGTGGAAGTGTTTGAGATTTATTTTTTCGAGGTTTGGAGTTTTGAGTGGGGGGCGTAGTTTTGTTGCTGAGGAATTTTTTTTTTTGTTTTTGGGTTTTGTGTGTGTTGTCTGGGTCATCAGGGGTTGGAGGAGATGAGGCATTTGCTGATGCGCGCGACGCTGGAGCTGGATTCAGCGAGAGCGGTAGCAGAGGCGGAGGCGGAAGCTCACGAAGTGCAAGTGCGACACTTGCAGGAGCTGTTGGCTGCAACGCAGCGGGAAAGAGATGAAGCGCGGGAGCAGTTGTTGGGATTGCAGGGTCATCTTTCACGTTCGTCTAGTATGTCTGGACGTCACGGATCTGTAGCTCGCACTGACAGTCTTCCCAACTCCGGCCTGTCATCCGGAATGTTTCAGTCGGTTGCTGGTGAAGCCGAGCAGGAACAACAACACCAGCAGCAGCTAGACATGGAGAAGCTGCAACAGCATCTGGAGCTTTTGCCGGACGAGCATCTGGCGCACTTGGACGATACAATGGACGTGATTCATCATCTTCATCTGGACTCAGCAACTGACGCGAGCTCCCTGCAGTACCATCAGCACTATTTCGATCAGCCGTCGCATGACTCCGGATCCGACCAGCTTCTATCGCACATGCAGCAGGAGCAGCTGCAATCCGACCTACAAGTTGCGTTTGTTGAGCAGCAGCAGCAGCCCCCCGTCGTCCTCGACTTGCCTGAACTGCAACCGGCGGCAGCAGCCGACAGGGTGACGGTTCTTCAGCAGCAACCACCACCGTGGCGACAACAGTCATCGTCGTTACCGATCGCTAGTGTTCAGTCTTCTCCTGCTGCTGGATTCTCACAACCTCTACTATGCTCTGCACCCGCTCTTCTTCCGAGCTTGCCCTCCACAACGTCTTTGTTTCAGACTGTATCGCCGGTGGTTTCGTCACTTCAAGGCATTCCCACTCACGTTCTCCCGGAGCCGCCAGGAGCAGATTTGCACGCGATGCTCAGCACGCTGCCAGAGAAGGGCAAGCTTATGCAAGCGGTGATGGATGCAGGACCATTGCTGCAGACCTTGATGATGGCTTCTAGTCCCTCCTTGCCGCAGTGGCGTCACCCTCCTCCCGCTCTCGAAACTCTGGACCTCCCTTGTTTATCGTTTTCGTCTTCCACTTCTTGCGATTCCCAGAGCACCCCCGTGAAGAGCAACGCCCTGAACAACAACAACGCTGCTTCCCTCATGGGAATGTCACAACCAAAGTACGGAGTTCACAAACAGTTGCAACGTCTCTCTTCCTTCTCTCCGTCCGCTTCAGGACTCGGCAGCAGCAGCCGCGATGTGGATCGGAGCTTGCGGCGCGTCAACAGCATGGGACATTTGGTATCGCCAGACATGGCGCTCATCAACCCTCCTCGAAAGTACACCAAAATCTATTGAAAAAGCAAACCCTACCATTGGACCGATCTGGAATGGGAAGCACTTCCGCTGCACCAGTTCTCAAGGCAACCCTGTGTTTGTGTTGTGCAAGGACGAAGAACACAGAAGGACAGACATCCTTCAGCATCTTCGTCTTCTCCTCGACATCACAGTGTGTTGGGTCATTGTTTCTCTGTTTTTCGTTTTTCTTTTTTCCTTTGTTTCAAATCTTTTTTTCATGCAACCCTGCTTTGTTAGTAGAGGGAAGAGCAACTGTGCCTTCCATGCTTAACATGACAGTGTGTTGGGGGTAATGGTAAAGCTTAGTGTTCTGTATTCTTCGGGGTTTATGAGAGACTGACGACGACCATGAGTTGTGAGCAGCAAGAAGTTGAAGGAGAGCAAACCCTTACTTACACCTCTGTCTGCTGCTTCAACTTCAGTGTGTTGGCTTCATCTTGTTCTCTGTCTTCTGCTTTATGTTTTTTTTTCCTCTTGATTGATTGGGAGCACAAAAGATTTTCATTGCTGATCATCAAAATGCAGGAAGGACTCTACCTATGCTGCTGCGGCCCAGCTAGTGTGCATCAGATCAAAAACAAAAGCCTGTTTTGTTTTGGAATTTGGCAGTGAAGATGCAGCTGGTGATGGAGCTGGTTTAGATTTTTAGGACTGTGTGCAGATATCTTTTCATGGACACATCATTGTATCTAGTACTCCAATGTGAGGCATGAAACTTTGTTGGAGCTGACATGTGCAATTGTTTTCTTTTTCTCCACCCAAGTCTGTCTCCCCCCCTCCCTTCCAAGAACTCTTCAATTGTTCACATGTCAAATCCTTTGTGGTGATGTGTACAACTTCAGCAGACTAGTTTTCTGGTTAGTATGTTATTGGTAGAGAAGCTCTTCAGAGGACTCAGTGAACACACTGTTTGCATCTATGCCATGGATGTTTGAGAGTCTTGGTGTTGTCTTCTTTGATGATTCTAGTCTACATAGTTCTGGACCAGTCTGATGCAAGAAGCTGGCCAACAATGGGCATTTCACATCAATGGAGGCCCAAACACAATTTCTGTGATACTGGACAATTTGCACTTGGCACTAAAACTGTGATTGTCCATGCTGAATCATTCATGCATTACTCATTGGAGCTCTATGTGGTTAAGGAACATCAGCATGATGTTTGTGTTAAAATTGATGCAGCCATGCCTACCAAAACTCATCTGTTCGACTCTATCTTACCTTGGTGCAATGTGACATGTTTACCATAGTGATCACTGTTCATAAAAACTACCATGTCACCAAGTTTGCAATCAAAAACAAAAGAAGCTTGTATCAGAACATTCACCCAATGGTTTGCATCTAGAGTGATGCTCAGAGAAGCACAGAAGAGACCTGCAAAGTAAGTTGTAGTATGGCCAGTGTTCAGAGAGAAAGACAGTTGCCTGCAGTTTGTTCTTAACCAGAGAGAGATCTTGCATCTAGAGTGATGCTCAGAGAAGGCACAGAAGAGACCTGCAAAGTTGTAACATGGACAGCGTGCAGAGACAAAGACAGTTGCCTGCACTTTGTTCTTGGCCAGAGAGAGATCTAAATGGAAAGGATTAGGAGGATCTGTTTGCCAGCTGATTCTTGATTCTTCACCAGAAGCAAATGTTGACACTATGTTGCACATTTAGCTCTTGCCAATTCTCACTTCAAAGGTGAATACAGCACAAGAGACAGGGTAGCTCTCTCTCTCTCTCTCTCTCTGTGCCTGTCCCCTCTCTCTCCATCTCCATGTGCGAAAGGACCTTTACTGTCAACTGTTCTGGAGACTTTTCTGTGAAACCTAAAACAGTGTGACAGGAAAGAGCTAGAAGTACTTACTGTGAGATGGGCAAGAGCAGCATATGTATGAGAGTGTTGCCGAGAAAAACTCCAAAACAACAATAGAAAACACTGGGCTCCACAACAAGACTTGAACAAGATCACCATCGTTGTGTCAGAGATCCAGAGCAAAAAGCTAACAGAAAAATGAAATGTCTCCACCCAAAATCAATCAATCCTTCATCAAGATCTTCTTCCTCAAACCCTATCACAAGAAGGATCTTGGTCAATCCCTTCGACAACAATATTTTTCCCTTGTCTCCTCCTCTCATCACGCATGTAATGTATAGAGAGAGAGAGAGAGATGAGCGCGCCTCGTTGCGGATTTCGCATCCCTAAAGATACGCTTGAAGAATCTAATCCGCTGACTTTCAATCTCCTCATGTGCGCCTAGAAAAACGGAACAAGTAATATAAAGAGAGTCAATGGAGACGAAGACTCAGAGCGGTCAGCTATGTTGAGTCTTCTTCTTCTCGGTGTTGCTGCTGGTCTGCAAGGTCAGCTCTCCTGCAGTCGCGGGTCAGCAGATTGCTCCACACCTACAAAGATGATGTCGCACACAAGCTTACCTTATCCGCCATCTCTCCACTACTGTTTCTCATCACTTCCTGCTTCTGATTTGCAGTTCTCCTTGTCCCTAGAAGCTCCTGGAGTGAGAACATCCAGATCACAGTCTCCGAAAGAAGAAGAAGAAGAAGAGAGGAAACAACAAACAACAACATGGTGGTGCAGAAGCTCTGGCATGTGGAGCCCCTGAGATGCTCCGTGGATGCGATCTGGAAGGCGTGCAAGAATGTGGACGAAGTGTTGCCCAGAGTGATGCCCGACTATTTCCAGAAATCAGAGTATCTGGAAGGGAATGGAGGTCCTGGTACTCTGCGCCTCATCACAATGGGACCTGGTAAGCGAATCCTCAGGAAGATGACTTCTGCTGCTTCTTCCTCCTCTGTTTCATCTTCTTTCCTCCTCCTGCCATCCGAGCTTCAAAACTCGAGGAGTTCTCTAGTGTTTTGCAAAGATTGTCGTGACCATCTTCTGTCTGATGTGGCTGCTTCTCGAGAATTTCCTGGAATTGAAGCAACAGTGGTAATGCTCAAAGTGTGTGTTTCTGTGTGTGTGTGTGTGTGTGCAGCTGTGGGGCATGCGAAGCAAGTGAAGGAGCGTATGGATGTGATAGACGAGGAGAACAAGACTTTGAAATACACAATGGTGGATGGAGATCCGCGCTATAGCAGCTTCGGCGGAATGATGAAGTTCACTTCCGGAGCGGAACAAGGCACCTCAGATGCTTACTGGGAAGTGCAGTACGAGCCTGTGGGAGATATGGGTCCTCCTGAGCATGTGAAGGGTATGGTGATCAAGGTTTTCAAGGCTCTTGAAGGTGCCATCAACGCCGATCCCCAGTCTTTCGCATAAGGACAGACACAAACAAACACACACGCGCGCGCACACAATTGCGCGAGTTTTGCCCAAGTCCAACAGCAACAACAGTATATCATCACACATATTTGCCACTGAATTGCCCCCACAAAAGGTTTTGCTTGCAGGAACTGTCTGTCTCCTAGGGCTATGTTCTTGCAGTGAGGTTCTTCTTACATAATCGATCCTTGCAGCTGCTCTCTTTCTGTTGTTAGGGTTGATGCTGCAATGGGATTTCTCATCAAGCTCTTAAAATCTGCCCGAATCTACTTGATGATGTATTCTTCTTCCTTCCAAGTATGCAATTATTGGACACAAGTTACCATGACATTCAATGTAGAGCCAACAATGAGTTTGTCACAGAAAGAAAATCATGTCAAGAAGCAGATCCAAGTCTCTTGAGACTTGTGATTGTATTTCAGTGTTCTTGATGAGCATAATCTATGTATGTATGTATCTGTGCAACAAGCTCCTCATGCATTCCAATACAAAGAAGAATTTGTTTATGGTCTGTGTGAAAATCTATCTCATCTGAAAGCTAATCTCTGATTGTCAAGTTCTTGCACTCCCAATTTCACTGAGCCACCACAGAACTGCTCTCCAAATGCAAAAACTTGCCTGATTTGATTGTCAAGTTCTTGAGCCACCACTGCCATATTTCCATATATAAACCTTTGGCTGAACTGCTCTCCCATCTTCAATACACATTGCAAAAACTTGCCTGATTGAATTGTCAAGTTCTGGAGCTCCCAATTTCACTGAGCCAGAACTGCTGCCACTTCTTCGACAGAGAATCATTTGGCTGAACTCCTGGCCATCTTCGTTGCAAAGACTTGCCTGATTTGATTGTCAAGTTCTTGAGCTCCCAATTTCACTGAGCCACCACCACTGCCATGTTTCTTCAACATATAATCCTTTGGCTGAGCTGCTCTCCCATCTTCTTTGTCCGACTTGATTGTCAAGTTCCTGAGCTCCCAATTTCTCTGAGCCACCATGACTGCGCTTTGACTGAACTGCTCTCCCATCTTTGTTGCAAAAACTTGCATATGTGTCTCTTGCATACCCCTGTGGAAATAGGAAGTGTTTGTTCATGTCAGATGCAATACTGGAGGAGGAGCTTCCACATGATCTTCCACATGATCTGCTCCACAAACTCTTGTCTATTGAAATTGAAATAAACAAAAACCTACTTGAACCACAAAATGCAACAACTTTGATGCCACAATCAAAACAAAATCTGAAAAACAGATGAACATAGCAAAAAAGGAGGTAGTCAGTCTCAAACAACTGATCTGGAAGTCAAATCTGCAGCTCCATCAGTTGGGACTCCATCAATGGAGTCCAACTGTTTGCTCTTGTGACACCCTATTTGAGCTTTGCATTGCCTGCATCCCACTCGTCATGGGAAGCAGCACTTTATCATTTTGGTCTGATACAGACAAGAGAAGTCTTGACAACAAAACTTAGCTGAAGTTCTCCATGGATGAAAGCCCAATTTCTCTAGAAAAATGTTCAGGAATTTCTTACAGATCGTATGCTGTGGAGTAAGGAATCCCTGTGGACCAAAAGCCAGCACTAGAGCTTTGAATGCACATGCATTCTGCCTAATTCTTACTCCCATGGCCAAAAGACCCAAGAAAATCAAATTATAAATACTAACCCAAAACTCCAATCACATGTTTTGGGTTTAGTATTTGATCACTTGGAGAGCTCAGAAGAGTCAAGAAAACATTGCTGAATGCTAAACCCAAAACTTCAATTACATGTTCTGGGTTTTAGGATTGATTATTTGAAGTCCTTCAGCAACCTTCTTGGTACCGAGTACTAAGTACTGAAATCCAACATCACTAGGGACAGGACAAGTTTATTGGTACTGCCCCCAATAGGATTTTGGATACAACATAGGGTTGAACTGAAAACCATACCAATTACTGGGTGGCAACTGGAGACCTAGTGTAGTTTCTAACTTTATTTTAATCAAATGTTTGTTTTGGAGTAGAATTACCTCATCACATTATACAGTGTCATCCTATAAATTTGTAATTTCATTTGAGCACTCTCATGATTTCATTCTAAGCAAAACTCTATTGGGGCAACAGTGATCACTAGGGGAAGCACACCCATCACTGAACAAAGGCCAGTGACCAAAGCCTTGAAAGTACAAATAGGAGTTGATTAGCAAACACTCATGCACTAATCATTGTTCAATGTGGAACCTATGATCGAGTGTCCAGGTTTTTTTAACTTGTGTTTTACTTTTTCAACATCCAACCTGGGTTGGTCTCTTTTTGTGTTCGGTTTAGGGTTTAATATAGGGAAAATGTTCATTATTTATAGCTCACTTAACATAGGGAAGTGTTCGGTGATAAGGTGATCTAATGCAGTTTTAAAGATTGCAAATGAAGTGTTTGGTGATGGGTGTGAGTTAGGAGAAATATTCAATGTTTTTAAGCCACTTAATCATCGAATTAAGCAGAGTTTGACAAAGAGGTTGAATTAATGTGGGGTTAAAGGATTTACAATTAAGGCTGCAAATGATCTGATTGGTAATAGGTCCACCTTGTCACATTTAACAACACAAAACTAATTATTGTGCTAACATCTTGACTAATTAGAGTGCACAAACATGACCTAAAACATAATACCCATTGGAGCAACTATGGATCCTAACATTTAGGAGTGTTTTAAAGAGACCCGTCCAAATTCCCCCATAGTGAATACATGGCATTCCTACCAAAACAATGTGTCTCAATTAAAAATAAACCAACAAAGCATTATACAATTGAATAAGCACTATAACATTTTTTCTTCTCAAATATTACTCTAAGCATTTTTTCGCCCTCAAAAAACTGTAATGGATGAATTTCAAGTTTTCTTAGAGGTTCTAATTCTTAATGCAATAGAGTTGAGATCTGAAGTAAAAGAAAGCAAAGTACATTTGAAAGCAAAAGAAAAGGTAGGTACGAAAATAAAAATTTCACAAGATGTGGAAATATAAGCATGCTCACAAATTCTTAAAGTTCAAGCAAGCTCTCAAGAGATATGAACTTCTAACATCAATAAATTGAACAAGGAAAACTACAATAAATTTTTATTATATTATCATTGGGTTAACAATTTCTAGTCCCAAAAATATGAGTTCAAATATAACTAGCTATCACAAATTTTAATATGCTCCAACACATTGTAATTTGAGATTCACACCCATGGCTCGCACATCAACTAAGGACCTTAACTTAGTGGTGGAGGACTTTGTAACTTTCTATGAGCTAATTATTTTTACGTAAATCTTATAAGGACATGCATTTTTTGAAGTACCTAGACCTAACTCAATTTTTTGATATCTTGATATGTGCATAGGAGAGAGAAGGGCATACTTTTTGTAGGACATAAGCACATACCTCTACTTAAAGGTTGGAGCCAAATAGATAATAGTAGGTTGGGAGGGACTCTATAATGAAATGGGAACGTGTTTTGTAGTAGTGCTAAATTTGATTCTAGATCTAATGGACTACTCACACATAAGGGTAAGCACATTGGTAACATTACTAATAGTTATAACTATCCAAATTACACAATTGCTTGTTGGTAAGTATATAATGTGGCAAACTATTTTAGTCACTAAATAATTGCGATAGTGACCTTAGTAAATTAATAACCAATGTTAGAAATTTTCAAATTTTATAGATTCTCGTTGGTGATAGCAATGGTTAGTTATCACTTTCACTTTACATATTATAAATTACTAATTCTTGATCAAGGTCATACCATTCTTTTGTTTGTAGTGTTGATTTTGTGCTTTCAACTTGTCATCTGCTTGGCTACAGTATTTTCAATCTTTTGGTTTGTTTTCATACAAGCACTCCATTCTAGCAATCATAATTGTCGTGCACATTAGTGTGTTATGGATGTAGCAAGAAAAGGATGTGAATTAAAAGGAGGATCAATAACATGAAGATCTAAGTTCAGCAATGTAGCCAATGACACAATAATTGGGAGTAGCATGAACTTTTGGCAAGCATCAAATGTAAACATGATAAACATGTTGATCAAAAGGCACTTGTGGATCTAAGAACCCACGTAATTCCCATTGCACAACAATGGATAAAAATTGCATATGACCCTCCAAAAGATGATAAACTTGCGAATGATGTAGAATGGAAGATGTGCAAGGACAAATGGAATAGGCTAAATTTAGATTACAATAAATTTTCAAATTACCACAAAGGAACAAGCCACAACATTTTTTTTGGGGATTTGACAATTGACAAGTTCAACAAGTTTCATTTGTCAAAATAGGAGGATGGCTTGTGCATGAGTATAAAGCTTGAGCTTGCAGTTTTGAGCTCGAAATTTAAAGCTCAATGTGACTTTAATCCACTTACATGGATGAATGTGTCCATAGATGAATGTTATTTGTGCATGATGAATTTCATCTGTGAATTGGATTAAGTAAATAAATCATTGGATAAAATTCATCCATGATTATAAATAATTAATTATAAATAATTAATATTCATTTTCATTTGTTGTCCAAGTATTAATATCTCAAACTTAAATGTCATTTAATAATGATCAATAATATAACTATAGGGGAAAATATGATGATGGGACCAAAATAATTTTTAAATTTTTGTTTAAAAAATCTTTTTTTTATCAATAATGTTAAACAATTAAAAAAATATTGTCATGGGTTGAATGTTAACCCCCCCTCCCAATTGTTGTCAACAAGATTATATATGGGTGCTTCAAAATTTAAAACACCTTGAAAATAAATAATTATTAAAAAAACCCCATTGTGATCTATGATATTAGGTTGTTCGAAGAAAGTCAATTAAGGTGCTTGAAAAAAAAAATTAATTTACTAAAAAAAATCATTGTTATCAATGATAATAAGTAGTTTAATATATCAAAAGCATTCAAAACCCATCATTGTCAACGACATTAGTTAGATTTTATGAAAGTTGTGGCACCCTTGAAGAAAAATGAAAAAAAATCC
>Ga0209208_10000634_pt1 | contig 46509 bp, 49 predicted proteins | sample S1TSphfallax_3_FD_187694 | JGI IMG/M metagenome (GOLD analysis project Ga0209208, IMG submission 187694) | Host-associated microbial communities from peat moss isolated from Minnesota, USA - S1T2_Fd - Sphagnum fallax MG (SPAdes) (version 2) | ecosystem: Host-associated > Plants > Peat moss >...
CCCGAGCCGCTGCTTTCAATTACGATCATTCCCAATTCGATCACCGTCGACGATCTGGAAGGGACGGGACAATACCTGGCTTACGGGACGTTCTCGACGGCTCCGACGGTGCAGGACATCACCAACGGGGTCGATCACAACGGCTTCAAGAGCGCGGTTACCTGGATTTCCGGGGCTCAGCTCGTCTTTCCCATCACCTCGTCTGGAGCTCCCGGCGAGACGGGCGGACTCGTAACCGCCGAGGGTTCCGGTACTGCGAATATTTACGCCACGGCGACAAACCCGGACGGTACGCTGGTTTACAGTCCGGCAGTCACCTTCAACTGCCCTTTCTCGCCGTACATTCCCGCCACAGCCACGGCGCCGGCGACTCTCGGGACGTGCAATTCCGAGACGATTGCCAACGGTCTGCTGGTTACGCTCACGGTTTTCAATGCGGGACTGAATCAGACAGGTTGGCTCATTACCGCCCCGTCGGCGACGGGAACCCCGGACGTGATCCATTGCGGCCCAGGATCGACTTCCGGCGGATCGGTCTGCTCGGCAACCTACCCAATCGGAACGACCATCACACTCACCGCGCCGGCCGAATCGGGAGTGAAGTTCGGCGGATGGTCGTACAATTGCGCCCCAACGGCAACTGTGACCGCGGCTGGTCCAAACAGTTGCACGGTGACACTTGGAACCGATCAGTCGAATGTCTCGGTCGGAGCCGTATTCAACTAGCTGTCCAAAGGCAGCTTCCAAAGCAAACCGCCGGCTGGGATGATCTCCCCGCCGGCGGTTCTTGGGTTTCGGGCTTTTTCGGCCTCACGAGATATTCAGCACCAGCACCGGGCAGGGGGATTCGGCGATGACTTCGGAGGCTGTGCCGCGCAGCAGGCGTGTGGCGGCGTGGGATAGGGCGTGGGCACCCATCACGATCAGGTCGGATTTGCGTTCTTTGGCGAAGTTTACAATCGTGGCCGGGCAGGAGCGATGCCGCTGGGGCAGGGAGCGAAGCTGGGAGGCGGCTTTTGCGCCGTCCTGCGGCAGAAACTCGGCCAGGGACTGCTCGAAGCGGGCGCGGGCCCGTTCCGCCGCGGCCGGTTTCGATGCCTGGCACTCGACGTGGAGCAGGGTAAAGGCCGCGTCGTATTTGCGCGCGATCTTCCAGGCGTAGGCCGCGGTGTGGGCGGACTCGGGGCGCAGGTCGCTGGCGCAGATCACGTCGTCGAGGCGCCATTCGCGGTCGGGAGCGGGGCGGATTTCGGGGCCGATGACCAGCACCGGGCAGCCGGCGTGGCGGAAGAGCACTTCGGTGTCCGAGCCGAAGAGCAGGCGCTCGATGCCGGACTTGATGTGCGCGCCGAGGACGATGAGGTCGGTGCATTCCTGCTGGGTGCAGGTGGGAATCTCTTCCTGCACCAGGCCGTTGAGGGTGATGGTGCGCGCGTTCAGGCCCTCGGCGCGGAGCTGTTCGCCCATGAGGCGGAGCCGCAGCTCTTCCTTGCGTTCGGCAGCCTGCAACTGGCACCAGACGGCCTCGGGCACGGCCATGGGGTTGACGGGGCGGTGAACGTAGGCGAGCACGACCTCCGCCTGGTGCCGGTGGGCGATGCGGCGGGCGTAGTCGAGGGCGCGCTCGGAGAGGGGCGAAAAATCTACCGGGACGAAGAGGCGGCCGAGGCGGATGTCGGAAGTTTCCGGGGCTGCGAGTGTGGCGGAAGCGGCGGTGGCCATGGTTCCCTCCCGATTTTTGGGTGGATTCGGCGCGCTTTTGGGACGCAAACTCCAGTTGCAGACACGATAGTCCCATTTGCGGACGATGGGAAGCCTTAAACGGCACGAAAGACGGGAAGAGGAATTCGTGGTCAGTGTCGCGTGGTTAGCGGTCAGTGGCCGTAGGTCGGCGAAGCCGCTCGACATCTCGCGACAAGAATCGGGATCGGAATCAGGGTTTAGCGGGCTTTGCGGCCGGCTTGGTGGTGGGGAAGTAGCCGGTGCGGGTGCGGACGTTGAGTTTGCCGTAGCCCTTGGCCTGGGCGATGACGGTGATCTTGCGGAAGCTGGGGTCGGTGCTCGGTTTGGTGCTGTGGTAGGAGAGGGTGTATTGGCTGCGGATGTCGCGGGCGACTTCGGCGGCGATTTCGTCGATCTGGTCTAAGGATTTGGGGAAGAAGGCGATGCCGCCGGTTTCGCCTGACAGCATCTCGAGCGCGCGGCGCGCGTGGCGGACTTCGCCTTTGCTCATCTCGTCGCCGAAGAGCAAGCCGATCGAGTAGATGACGGGGCCGGAGAGCTGCTGGACGCGGCGGATGGCTTGTTCGAGATTGAGGGAACTGGCGTTGTCTTCGCCGTCGGTGATGATGACGATGACCTGCTTGGGGCGGTGGGCGTCGGCGGCTAGTTTGTCGGCGGAGGCGACGACGGCGTCGTAGAGCGCGGTGCCGCCGCGGGACTCGATGTGCGCGAGGCCGTCTTTGAGCTTGTTGGAGTCTGAGGTGAGGTCCTGGTCGATGTAGGCGTCGTCGGCGAAGTTGACGACGAAGGCCTCGTCTTCGCGGTTGGAGGCGAGGATGAGGTCGAGCGCGGACTTGTTGACTGCGGGGCGTTTTTTGTACATGGAGCCGGAGTTGTCGATGACCAGGCCGATGGAGACGGGGATGTCGGCGTGCTGGAAGCTGAGCAGGTTTTGCTGGATGCCGTCTTCGAGGACGCGGAAGTCGTCTTTTTTGAGGGACTGGACGATGTGGCCGGCGGAGTCGAGGACGGTGACGTTGAGGGAGACTTCCTCGACGTCGGAGACGATGATGTAGCCCTTGTTTTCCTTGGTCACGTCGCTGGGGCTGGGTTTGGCGGATTCTTCGCGGTCGGGCGAGCGGACGGGGTCGCGGTCGACGGTGAGCGGCGGGGCTTGCGGCGCGGGAGCCTGATCGGGCGTCTTGAGGGGCGATTGGGCTGGCAGGAGGGTTGCGGCGAGAAGGAGGGAGAACGTCGCGATCCTCCATCTCAAAATCGAGATGGGGGGCACCCGCAGAGTTGTCTGGAGTGGGGACGATTTAGTGAAGCGGGGCATAGTAACCGGTACGGGCATGGACAGTTAAGGGGGGCAGGCCCTGCGGTGGCACCAGCTTTACCTTCACTTTACGCCACTTGCCGTCGCGTTGCATGGCGTTGGGGTGATAACCGATCACATATTGGTTGCGCAGCTCGGTGGAAATCTTGATGGCGATGTCGCCCATGTCGGCCAGATCGTCGACGCGGAAGAGGCGTCCGCCGGTTTCTTCGCAGAGGTCGTTGAGCAGCATGGGGCCCATGCGCTCCTCGGTGGTGGGGGCGTAGGGGTCGAAGATGCCGATCGAGTAGATTTCGACGTCGGACTCTCGGACCTGGGCTTTGACTTCGCCCTCGGTGTAGCGGGAGCGGTTGTCGCCGCCGTCGGAGACGACCAGCAGCGCCTTGCGCTCGTTCTTGGCGGTCTTCATCTTGTCCATGCCGAAGTAGATGGCGTCGAGCAGGGCGGTGCGATGGCCGCTGCGGACGGTGGAGAGGCGGGCCTCGATGTCTTCGATGGAGCTGGTGAAGTCCTCGATCAGCTCCGGGCGGTCGTTGAAGCCGATGACGAAGAACTCGTCCTGGGGGTTGGCGGTCTTCATGAATTGCAGGATGGAGTCGCGGGCGCGGACGAGTTTGGAGCTCATGGAGCCGGAGAGGTCGAAGACGATGCCGATCGAGACCGGCGCGTCTTCGGTGGCGAAGGTGCGAATTTTTTGCAGGTTGTTGTTTTCGTAGACGAAGAAATCGTCCTGCTCGAGGCCGGTGACGAGGCGATTCATGGGATCGGTGACGGTGACGGGGACGAGGACCAGATCGACGTTCAGGGCCAGTCGGGCTCCGGGGGCGAGTTTCAGGCCATCGGGGCCGGTTACCGGCGCGTTTTCGGCGCCCAGCGGCGCTCCGGTGGCGGGCGTGGCCGCGGCCGGGGGAACCGGAACGTGAACCGCGTTCAGTTGATCGTCCTGGGCGTGGGCGAGGCGCGGTCCAAAGGTCGGCATCAGGAGAACAGCGGTCAGGCCGGCGCGAACCAGGCCGGCGGGAACCAGGCCGGCGGGAACCAGGCCGACGGCACTTGCCGCTTTGGCTCGGGTATGAAGACCTCCCGAGGCGGTTCGGAGTTTCGTGAATCGAGTCGATTGCAATGGGAGTTGGGGCATCGGCATTCCCTGCTTTTGGAAAGGATGTTAGCACGGTTGCGGAACGTTCGTTGTGTCGGAACGGCCATTGGCGTCGAGGCGGCGCAATTGGTGCGCGGGAACCCCATTATGGGAACGCTAGCGAAGAGATTTGGATTGGGGTTACGCGGAATTCGGGGAACTGGAGCGGTATGCGCTCTGGGGTACAATCGAGCGGAGGTTCAGCGCTGGGGCAGGGGAGAAATCGGCGGCAGATGGCTTGGAGTTTGTCTCGCAACGCGCGGCTTTTCGCTCTGGCGGGTGGCGCGGCGCTGTCGCTTGGCAATGCGCGATTAGGGCTTAGCCAGACAAACGGAGGGCCGGCGGGGCCGAGGTTTGTGGTGGTGCTGGACGCGGCCCATGGCGGCGAGGATGGCGGTGGACAGGTGGGCGCATCCGGCGGCGGTACAGGAGAAGCGGAAAAGACTCTCACGCTGGCCTTGAGCGTTCGGTTGCGCTCGCTGTTGACGGCGCGGGGCTTCACCGTGATTACCACGCGCGAGGGCAATGTAAACCTGACGGCGGACGCGCGCGCCCAGACCGCCAATCACGCCACGGCCAGCGCTGTGGGCGGTTCGGCCTGTATCAGCCTGCATGCGTCGGAGGCCGGCACCGGGGTTCACATCTTCGTCTCCTCGCTCGCGCCTGGCGGGACCGGCCGCTTTTTGCCATGGAAAACGGCGCAATCGGCTTTCATCCCGCGCAGCCTGCGATTGGCGGGTACGGTGAACTCGGCCCTCGAACACACGACCGTGGCCGGCGGAGGCGCGATTGGAGCGGCCGGAGCCGATAGCGGGCCAATCCCGGCGACGCTTGGCCGTGCCGCGCTCCCCGGCGTGGACAGCATGACCTGCCCGGCTGTGGCCGTCGAGATGGCTCCCATCCGCGGGGCGGACCGTCGCGTCGTGACGGAAGTCACCGATCCGGAATACCAGACGCAATTCGTCGAAGCGCTGGCCTCCGCGCTGCTTGCATGGAAGACCGACCTGGAGACGGATGGCCCACGGGCGGGAGGATCGCAGCCATGATTCCCCGCTACCAGAAGATTGTGGTGCTGGTGCTGCTAGTGGTTTCGATCGGCATGGCGGCTGTGCTGGTTCGCCTGCGGGAGCGCGCCCACGACCGGCTGCTCAAGGGCGAGGATCTGGCTCCAACGACGGCTCCGGCGGTGGCTCCCGCCGAGCAGGCCACTTTGCTGGTTGCCAACGATATGGATGGGGCGATGGCGACCGAAGCGCAGTCGCTGCCGCTGCCCAAGGACAGCGAGGCGCGCGCGCGGGCGTTGGTCGAAAGGCTGCTGGAACTTTACGCCGAACCGGGATCGACGCACCCGGTGCCCGGCGTTCCGCGGGCCGTTTTACAAGTCTTTTTGCTGGCCGCGCCTGAGGGTAAAGGCGCGCCGTCCGCCGGGCAGTTGGCGGTGGTCGACCTGGCGGGAGGGTTTGCCGATGGGCATCCGTCGGGAATTCTCACCGAAGCGCTGACCGTGGAATCGATCTGCGCCACGCTGCACGCCAATTTGCCGCAGATTGCGGAGGTTCGCTTCCTGGTGGATGGGCAGCCGCGCGCTACGTTGGCCGGTCACGCGGATTTGACGCGGACGTATTTGACCGGGGATGCCGTTGGGGGGAGCCAGCCGGACGGGTCGGCGACGACACCCTGAGGGCGGATTTCTCGGGAAATCTGCGACTTCTCTTTCTTTCTGAATCGCAGTATGATGATGCGTATGCCACGGTCCGTACACATTACGACTCCCCGCGCCTCGTACGAAGAGTTGGTAAAGCAGTTGCGCATTCCGAAAGCCCGGCAGCGCGTTCTGCGCGAACGGATTGAGGAAGCCTGGAAGCGGATGCTCGCCGTCGATGCGCCGCAGCAAGACGACTCGACGCAGCCGAAAGAGATGAGTGAAAGTGCCGCTGTTTCCCGTTGACCCGGAGGCGGTCTTCCTCAACATTCCGTACGATCCGGAGTTTCAGAAGCTCTACCTTGCCTACATTGTCGGCATCTATCAGTTGGGACTGGAGCCGAAACTAGCCTCCGGATTGCCCGGCGGAGAGCGCCGTTTGGACCGAATCCTCTCGCTGATTCAAGGTTGCCGATACTCAATTCACGATCTGTCGAGGGTGGAATTGAGCGTTGCTCCTCCGGCAACGCCTCGTTTCAACATGCCTCTCGAACTGGGATTGACGATTACGTGGGCCAAGTTGAATCCGAAGCGGCATACCCGGTTCCTGTGGGAGTCGGAGCCGAGACGTCTGCAAAAATCCATCAGCGATCTGGATGGAACCGATGCTTACATTCACTCTGGAACGGTTGAAGGTGTGCTTAGCGAACTTCGCAACGCATTCGTGAGGAAGGATTCCCCTTCGATTCGCCGGATGATGGCAGCGTATCGACTTGTCGAAGGCGAAGTCGCAAGAATTCTTGCCGACGCGGGAACGAGCAACGTCTACGCGGCCAGCGTCTTTCAGGAGCTTTGCTTTGCGGCGCTGAACGCGGCTCAAATCACTTCGAGCTCAGAATTATGACGGCTCCCGTTATCGGCGTATTCGACTCCGGCTTCGGTGGGCTGACGGTGCTGAAGGCGCTGCTGCGCCGGATGCCGGGGGCGGAGTATGCCTTTCTGGGCGATACGGCGCGCTTGCCTTACGGCTCGAAGTCGCGGCGGACGATTGCGCGCTATGCGGCGGAGAGCGCGCAGTTTCTGGTCGAGCGGCAGCACGCGGAGTTTCTGGTGATTGCCTGCAACACGGCGAGCGCGCTGGCGCTGGATGCGATTCGCGAGGCGGTTGATGTGCCGGTCTTGGGGGTGATTGAGCCGGGAGCGGGAGCGGCCGCGGCCAACTCCGCGACGCGGGACGTGCTGGTGATGGCGACCGAGGCGACTGTCGCGAGCCACGCTTACGCCGCCGCATGCCGGGCGCATGGGTTGCGGGCTGTGGAGAAGGCCTGCCCGCTGCTGGTTCCGCTGGTCGAGGAGGGCTGGATCGACCCGGCAGCTCACCCCGTCACAGCGGAAGTGGTCAGGATTTACCTGAGAGAACTGCTCGCCGAGGCTGAGGCGGCTGGCCAGTCTCCGGACACCCTGGTGCTGGGTTGCACGCACTATCCGCTACTGCGGGCAATCTTCGAATCCGCCGTTCCGTCCGGTATGAAGGTGATCGACTCGGCGGAGGCTACCGCGGATGAAGCGGCGCGCCGGTTTGGTGGAATTCCTGACTGCGTGGCCGGTTCCGGCTCGAAGATTCGCTGCTTTGCCACCGATTCCGTCGAGAAATTCGAACGGCTCGGATCGCGATTTCTCGGACTCCCGGTGGGTCGCGTGGAACTGGTGGATTTGGGCGGTTGATAGCGGTAACTGGTATGCTGAGAAGCGTTTGGAGTCGCGCGACTCCGAGATTGAGAGCGAGGACAGGGCAATGCCGGAACTGATCAATTTGGAAGGGAAGACCGCGGTCGTTTTTGGCCTTGCGAACAAGCGTTCGATCGCGTGGGGGATTGCGCTGAAGCTGCATGAAGCCGGCGCCAAGCTGGCTATCTGTTACCAAAACGAGCGCATGAAGGCAGAGGCCGCAAGCCTGATTGAAGATCTGCCGGGAGCCGACGGCTTCCAGTGCGATGTTGCGAGCGATGCGGAGATCGCGAGTCTCTTCGAGCAGTTGAAGGAGCGGTACGGCAAGATCGACACGCTGGTTCACGCCGTGGCGTTTGCGCCGGCCGAGGATTTGCGCGGCGAGTTTGTGAATACCAGCCGCGAGGGTTTCCGGGTGGCGCACGATGTCAGCGTCTACTCCCTGATTGCTGTGACCCGGGCCGCGGTTCCGCTGATGCCGGAGGGCGGCTCGGTGATCACGCTGAGCTACTTTGGCGCGGAAAAGGTGGTGCCGCACTACAACGTGATGGGCGTGGCCAAGGCGGCGCTGGAGGCGACGGTGCGCTATCTGGCTTCGTCGCTGGGGCCGAAGGGGATTCGTGTGAACGCCATCTCGGCCGGGCCGATCATGACGCTGGCGGGGCGCGGGGTGGGGCAGATGGGCGATATGCTGCGCGTCCACGCGGACAAGTCGCCGTTGCGGCGGAATGTGAAGCAGCTCGAAGTGGGCGGCGCGGCGGCTTTTTTGGCCAGCGACCTCTCCGGTGCCATCACCGGCGAGACGATTTATGTCGATTGCGGCTACAACATCATGGGATTTTGACTTAGCCCGGCGATGAGAATCTGCATCGCTTCATTGGCCTTCTGTGGCCGCGGCAATGCTCAGCATCGGCAGGACTAGGCGCATGGATTCCGGCAGCTTAAGGAATCCATGCGCCGCATAGAACCCGACCGCATTTTCGTCGATAGCATCGACAACGACCATGGAAGACCCCACCACAGCGCTGTTTTCGAGCGATTTCTCCAGCGCCTTCGCCAACAGCAGAGAACCCAGTCCCTTGCCCTGACTAGCAGTTCGGACCGCGAACCGGCCAATCAATGTGGCGCTGACGAGAGGGTAGCGCGGGAGGTGCGTTTGCGCGGCTTCGGGGATGGCTCCCGGCGGCAGGCCGGAGGCACAGAGCGTGAAATAGCCTTCGATCAAGGTGGGATCGGTTTCCAGGCGCAGGATGAAGACCGCGTTGGCTTTCCGTCGCATGTCCTGCGACGCCTGCGTTTTCAGGTAGACGTTCAGGCTCTCTACACCGCAGGTGAAACTCTGCCGGTCATGATGTTTGCCGAGCGGTTCGAGACAATACTCAGGTTTTTCCGGGTCTGTCACGCCGAGACGACTTTCTCGTTCGCCGTGCGAAACGCACGCACCAGTCGCTCGTTGGGTCTTGGCGGATGTATCAAGGCATCGAAGAAGGCTTGGCGGTCGCGCTCGGAAAGCTGGATTGTGTCGTGCCGTGCGATCGTCGCTTGTGTTGCCTGGGTCAGAGCGGCGAGGCAAAAGTCAGTCACGGTTCTGCTTTCGAGGGCGGCCGCACGCTCCACCAGGTTCTTGGTCTGAGCGTCGACACGGAAGCCCAGCCTGAAACTGCGTAGTCGTTGAGGACTCGGATTTGTCGAAACGGGATTGCGCGAAATGAGGGTCGCTCCGAAATGCGGTGACTGCTTCAGTGTACGTCCAATGGAATAACAATTCAACCGCCATCCGGCCCGCGTGCCCCGCAGGGCGTCTACCGAATTATGGAACCACGATCTTCGTCCGCAGCGGGAGATCGCGCGAACTGCCACCGACGAAGACCGTGCGCGGTCCGGCCGCTGTCTCCCATTTGCCGGCTTCCGCGTTCCAGAACTGCAATCGCCGCGCGGGAATCGGAATGGTGATCTCTTTGGACTCGCCGGCATTCAGGTGAACGCGATCGAAGGCGGCCAGCGCGCGGACGGGGAAGTCGCCCGCCTGCTTCTGTTCCGGAGCGCCAAGGTACACCTGCGGAACCTCATCGGCGGCCATTGCTCCCGCATTCCTGAGCGTGAAGACTGCCGCGTAATCGCCGTTTGGCATCGGGGAGACGTGCAGGTTGCCGTACTCGAATTTCGTATAGCTCAGCCCAAAGCCGAAGGGAAACTCCGGCTCGATGCTCTCGAGATCGAACCAGCGATAGCCGACGTTCACGCCTTCGGAGTAAGTCGTCTTGCCGTCCACGCCCTTGGCCGAGCGCTCCGGATATCTGGGGTCGGTGGCCGGATAGTCGGTCAGCTTTTTGGCCCAGGTAAAGGGCAGCCGTCCTGCCGGGCTGGTCTTGCCGAGGAGGATGTTGGCGGTCGCCCAGCCGCCTTCGTCGCCCGGCCACCACATCTGCAACACGCCTTTCACCTTGTCGAGCCAGGGCATGGCGATCGGCTGGCTGATGTTGAGCACCACGATGGTGTTTGGGTTGACGGCGGCGATTTCCTCGATCAGCTTGTTTTGGTCGTAATCCTTGCCGTTTCCTGGCAGGTCGAAGCCGGATTTGCCCCGGCTCCAGGCGAAAACGACTGCCGTTTTGGCGGATTTTGCGGCGGCAATCGCCGCGTCATGATTCGCCTTGCGCTGGTCGGGAGTGACCCACGCGAGGCGCACCTGCTCGGGCGCGTTTGAGGTGTCTCCGGAGATGGCTACGGTGACTTTGTGCGGCCCTTTGGATAGCTGGACGGCGGTGCGGACGTTGTCCAGGCCGTCGGCGGTGGGCATCAGGCCATCCTTGCCGGCCAGCACGGTATCGCCATGCACCGCGCCGCGCATCCCGTTGGCGCCGCAGATGTGCTTTCCGTCGATCCTCAAGTCGCCCGCCGCGCCCAGCAGTTGCAGGTAAATCCAGTAGGAGCCGCGGGAGGGGACGCTGAGGATGCCGTTCCACGTTGCCGCTGTGTTTGGAGGGAGAGGATTGCCGGATTTTTCCGTGAATTCGAGGATTGGATCGGTCAAGGTTGGTCCAGCCGGAGGGGCCTTCGGTCCACCGGGTGTGCGCACCAGTCCCGGCTCTCCGTCGTGGGTCCAGAACTCGGCTGGAATCGCCGCCCCGGTCATGTCGTCCTCGACGGCGTAGGTCGTCTTTGCCTCAGGAGCGATCTTGGCCATCGCTTCGACTGTCCCGATCTGCCGCCACGGAAAACCCGTGCTGCGCTCGCCGGCCACGCCGATGGCCACCGTCTGCCCCGCGCCCGGACCGATCAGCGCTACCGAGTCTTGCGCCTTCAGCGGCAGAATCCCCCCTTCGTTCTTGAGCAGAACCGCGGCGTCTTCCGCAGTTTTTTCGATCGCCGCCGCATTCGCTTCCACATCGTGGAGGGGAGGATTTTTCGGTCCCAACTGGCCCGGCGTGGGATGGTCCAGGAAACCGAATCTCTCGTACTGCGTCAGAACGCGGCGCGCCGCCCGGTCGATTGCCGCCTGGTCCAGCTTGCCCTGCTGTTTGAGATTCCAGAAATTGGTGTGCGCATCGCGCAGGGTGCCGAATGCGCCCAGCGAGAAGGGCTTCGGCGCCGGCTCCTCCGGCAAGCGGCTGCCCAGAAAGCCGGCCAACATGGCCAGATTCGGCCTTGACGCCGGGTGGTCCTTGGGGTTCTCGGTGGTAAAGAAGCTGAAGATCATCCATCCCAGCGGGCTGCCCTTCGGCGCCGGACCGGGCATTTCCATATCCATGCCCTTGCTGATGAAGTTCGCGGCATGCACCGCGCCCCAGTCGGAGGTGACAAAGCCGGTAAAGCCCACCTGATCGCGCAGGATCTTGTCCAGGGTGTCGGGATTGCCGCAGGCTGGCGCGCCGTTGATCTTGTTGTAGGAGCACATGATTGACGAAACTCCGGCTCGCGCCGCGTCCACGAAAGGCGCAACGTAAATTTCGTGCAGCGCCTGCTCGCCGATCACCACGTTGGCGCCATCGGTGTCGTAGCCTACAAAGTGCTTGGCCTGGGCCATGACGCCCTCGCCCTGTACGCCGCGAATGAAGCCTGCGCCCATCTGCCCGGTCAGCACGGGGTCTTCGCCGTAGGTGTTGTAGCCGCGCGAGAAGGTGATGTCGCGGTCGATGTTGATAAAGGGCTCGAGGACCACGTCAATGCCCAGCGATTTCGCTTCGCGCGCGACCACCTTGCCGTTCTCCTCCGCATCATGGACGCTGAAGGTCGCAGCCAGGCCCATGGTAGCCGTCTCGGCTTGGGAGGCCGAGCGCGTCAGCACTCCCGGCGGTCCGTCCGAGAAGCGCAGCGGGGGAATGCCCAGCCTGGGTACGCCCGTGAGATAGCCAGCCTGCCCCTGGTTGGTCGCCGGCGGCTCCGACGCACCCCGAATGAGGGCCATCTTTTCGTCGAAACTCATCTGACGCAGCAAGTTTTCGACGCGCGAAGACGCCGACGGGGCTTGGATTTGGCTCGGGTTCTGGGCCGCCGGACTGCGGCCGCTCCACGCCATCGTTCCGCATAGCAAAAGCGCCCAGCCGGCGCGGGAAGCTCGCATGCCGTCTCTACCAAGGAAATTCGGACCCATCCAATTCAGCTCCAGGTACAAAGCGTTTCGTTCAACCTAAGCAGAATACCTGCTCCGGCGCAACGGAAGTGATTTGGAAGGCGCACCAAAGATTTCCTCTGCGAGAAAAACGAGGGGCAGATCGAGCTGGAACGCGCTTCTGGCAACTCCTCTGCTGCGAATACCCCGGCGGCAGTTTGACTGTGCCGTTGGCGTTGCGGGAGCAGTGGCTTGGACCATCCGGTCTATTTTGTACCCGGTCCGAACTTGGGCTCGCTCAGAACTTCCGGCAGGTCCGCGGATTGCGGTAGTACTCATTTTCCAGCCGCACGTTGCGCTCGGAGCGTCTTTCGCCCTCGTTGTGGTTTTGGGGCCTCGCAATGAGGCAGACCGTGCCGGGACCGGCGGGAAAGACGGAGAATCCGGTGCCGGCCTCGATGCCGGACCCGGGCAACTCCGCGCTGAAGGCAAAGCTCTAAGGGATTTCAGCCGTCACCGCCCAGCCTTTGGTCCCCATGGAGGCGCAACCCTGCCCATGGAAAGGCGCTCCGGCCATTGGGTGGGGGGAGGGTTTGCGCCGCGAGCGACGCGGCCACCGCGGCGAAAATGGCCGCCAGGCTTGCGAGGCCGGTGGGCTTCGAGCGGGCCGGTTTTCCCATGGTTCCAACCGCCTGAGAGAAGATTTCCAGGACACTCGGAATTATACCTTTGCAGCGGAGCGGTGCGCTGCTATGATGCTCCGTGCCCGGAATTAAACCGGTTAAACGATCCTGAAGGAGACTGTTCCATGGGGCGCGACACTCGCAGAGGTTTTCTGAAAAAGGCATCCGGCGCGGCAGGGGCATTGGCCGCCGCACAGGTATTTCCGATTTGGGCGGCGGCGCAGGCCACGGCCTCGGCGCCGGTCAAAGTCTGGGCCACCTATCGAGACCGTCGCTACGCGGCTGCCGAGCCGCTCGCCTGGCAGCCGTTGGGCGATGTGACCGCCGAGGCCATCTTCCTCGATCCGAAGACGGAAAAGCAGGAGATCCTCGGCTTCGGCGGCGCGATGACTGACGCCACCTGCTGGCTTCTGAGCCAGCTCAAGGCAGAGGAGCGCGCCGCCATCCTGCACGATCTCTTCGCCCCCACCGAAATGAATCTCAACGTCTGCCGCATCTGCATCGGCGCCAGCGATTACTCGCGCGACGCGTATTCCTTCGACGAGAGCGACGAGCCCGACCCTACGCTGGCGAAGTTTTCGATAGACCACGACAAGGAATACATCCTTCCCATGCTGCGCGAGGCGCGGAAGCTCAATCCCGACTTGTATCTGTTTTCGTCTCCATGGTCGCCTCCGGGATGGATGAAGCCGAATAAGTCCATGCTCGGCGGATCGATGCGCAAGCCGAGTTACGATCCGTATGCGCGCTACTTTCTCAAGTTTCTTCAGAGTTATAGCCGGGAGCGCGTCGATATCCAGGCGGTTACCGTCCAGAATGAAGTGGATACCGATCAGGACGGCCGCATGCCGGCCTGCCTGTGGGGCCAGGAATACGAGATGGAGTTTGCCGGCCTGCATCTTGGGCCGGTGCTGCGCCAGGCTGGGATGAAGACGAAGATTTGGGTGCTTGACCATAACTACAGCCTGTGGGGCCGGGCCATCGACGAGTTGAGCGACCCGAGCGTCGCGGAGTATGTGGATGGCATTGCCTGGCACGGCTATGTGGGCGACGCGACGGCAATGACCCGCGTCCACGAGGCTTTCCCGAGTAAGAACGCGTACTGGACCGAGGGCGGTCCGGATATCTCCGCGCCCGACTATGCGACGGACTGGGCGCGCTGGGGCGAGACCTTCAACGGGGTGCTGAATAACTGGGCGCGCTCGATCACCTCGTGGAACATTGCGCTCGACGAGCATGGCAAGCCGAATATCGGTCCCTTCAGTTGCGGCGGCGTGATCACGATCGAAAACAGCTCGCACAAAGTGACGAAAAGCGGCCAGTACTGGGCCTTTGCGCACTACGCAAAACATATCCAGCGCGGCGCGAAAGTCATCGCGACCAATGGCGTAGAGATCGCTCCCACCGGCGGAATGCTGGCCGCGCCGGAGAGGCCGCGACGGCGTAACTCCGGCGCTGTTACTCATGCCGGCTTCCGCAACCCGGATGGCAGCTTCGTCGTGACTCTGGCCAACCGCGGCAGCGAACGCAAGGTGCAGTTGGTGCTGGGTAGCAAGTCGCTGGAACTCGATCTGCCGGCGGATTCGCTTTTCACGCTTCAGTGGAGTTAGCGGCGGTGAGATTGCTGGAAGGGGATTTCTATCTCGGCGAAGCTTCCTGGTATGGCGGCATTCCCTGTTTCCGCGAGCTGGGCTACATGCGGCAGGATGAGAGTACAGCGGCCCGGGCCGAGCACGACGACGGCAATCTTCCTCCCCTTGAGAATTTGTTGTTAGCTCAGGTTCTTGTCGGTCGTTACCAGAACTTCGAATCCTGCGGCTTCGGCTTCGCTTAAGAGCCTACCGTTCTCCAATTCCGCCCATCCGCGTGCTTGGGCATCCGTGACCGTGTGTCTCTCGATTCGGTAGCGGGCGAGAGTGCGCGGAACGCCGTCGTCGAAGAGGACGAGCGTCAGTGGCGTGGGGCCTCAGTTTCGGTACTGCGGGCCACGAATTGCAGCACCGCTTCCACCTGTTCTCGATTGACGCCAAATTCGTCAATCAGTTCGTCCACATTCATATCCTGAAGGTTCTCGAACATCGCCGAGACAGGCATGCGCGTTCCACGGAAGACCCATGCGCCGCTGCGCTTTCCGGGAACGCTCTCGACGGCTTCGCATTGGGACCAGTCCAAGATTGCCATGGTTGTGTTCTCGCCTCAATCGTAATCTCTTCCGCGCAATCATACTCCGACCGGGAACGGCTTCGGACTGGATTCATCGGGATTCGCGCCGCCGGTTTTCCAGCGTTCGAAGCGGCCTTGCAGCAGGCTCATCAGGCCGGTGTACCAATAGCCCAGCACGAAGAGCAACAGGAACGGCGCGGTGAAGAAGTTGTTATTGACGAAGGTGTAGACGATGGCCAGGGCGAAATAACAACCTATGCCTAACTCGATCCATGGGGTGAGCAGCAGCCGCTTGCGATATTTGCCGGCTTTGGATTTTTCGCCTTTCTTGGCGACGCTGTATTTGGGAGTTCTGGCGAAGGCGCTCTTGATGCCGAACAGGGCTTCCATCACCGCTTTGGCATTGGTCACCGTAAGTCCAATGCCGAGAGCCATCAGAATGGGAAGATAGAGGAAAGTCTTGAGCCAGTTCTTCGGATACAGCACACGCTGGCTCACGACGTAAAAGACGGCGATGGATAAGGACGAAGCGGTGAAGAGCGGCACGTCGATGAGCAGCATCTGGAACCAGCCCTGGTAGAAGCGCACGATCATCGCCGGAATCAGCAGCCCCGACATGACGACCATCAGCGGATAACTGAGATTGGCGGTGAGATGGTAGACCGCTTCGATCTTGATGCGGCGCGGAACACCGGACTTGAACATCAGCGGCAGGACTTTGATGGAGGTCTGAATGAGGCCTTTGGCCCAGCGCGCCTGCTGGGTCTTGAATGCGGTCATCTCGATGGGCAACTCGGCCGGGCATTCGATCTCCGGCAGATACTTGAACTTCCATCCGGCTATCTGCGAGCGGTAACTCAAGTCGGTATCTTCGGTGAGCGTGTCGTGCTGCCAGCCTCCGGCGTCGGAGATGGCTTCGCGCCGCCACATGCCGGCCGTCCCGTTGAAGTTGAAGAAGTCGCCGCTTCTTGCGCGCGCGCCGTGCTCGAGGACGAAATGTCCGTCGAGGAGAATGGCTTCGACCTGGGTGAGCAGGCTGTAGTCGCGGTTGAGGTGCGTCCAGCGGGTTTGCACCATCCCGATCTTCGGCTCGGTGAAGTGGTGGACGACCTTCATGAGCCAATCGGTGGGCGGCACGAAATCGGCGTCGAAGATGGCGATCAGTTCGCCTGACGCGACTTTGAGGCCTGCGTCGAGCGCGCCGGCTTTGAAGCCATGACGGTTGGTGCGGTGCATGTAGACGATGGGGTGTCCGAGCGCCGCGTAGCGGGCGACGATCTGCTCGGCAACCTGCTGAGTTTCGTCGGTCGAGTCGTCGAGCACCTGAATTTCGAGTTTTTCGGCCGGGTAATCCATCGCGCAGATGGCTTCGAGTAGGCGCTCGATGACGAACTGCTCGTTGTACATCGGGAGCTGAACGGTGATCCGGGGCAGTTCTTCGAAGTAGGCGGGGGGATCGGGATGGTAGTTCTTCTTGTGCTTGAAGTAGAGGTAAACGAGCGTGTACCGGTGGATGCCGTATACGGCGAGCACGATCATGACGGCGAAGTAGGGGATCAGCAGCGCGGCGTCGAAGGCGTTCCACTCGTAGAGGCCCTTGAAGGTCTGGTCGGCGTACTGCATCCGAAGAAAGTGCCGGAAGCCGTTGGGCGCGGTGAAGGCGAGGTTCAGGGCGGAGTGCGCGCGGAGCGCCAGGTTCAGGGCGGTTGCAATCGGGTGTATCAGAATGCGCCTCCGGAACTTCGTTCGGCGGTTTGCCGCTTCTAAAACATGATACGGCAAGCTGGCTGCGTAAGAGGCTAGGGATTGCGCATTCGGAAATCGGCGAGGAGGTTCGTTGGGGGCTCGATCCGTATCCCCTGCACCGTCTTTCCGAACCATTGGCTGAAATGCTTCTTATCGCCGGTGATGAGGTAGTGCGAGCGCACTTGGCAGGCTGCGGCAAGAACGTGACGGTCCTTCTCCGGCAAGAACATCAGCTCAGGAACGATCGGAGCAAATTCGGTCCACGCGACGGCCGCCGTTATTTCGACGGCTTTCACTAATCCGCGCAACCGCTCCACTTGATGCATTTGGGACAAATTGCGTTGGAGTTCTTCCATGACGAGGATGGAGGTTAGAAGGTGAACGCCTTGAAGACGCCAGATTCCCGCGACTTCCGCGTTGGGCTTCCAGGCCGCTGAAATCAGCACATTGGCATCCAGGAAAAAGCGCACCGGTGCCGCATGTGGGATTGTCACTCAGGCCACCGGATGTGATCGATCGAATCCGGGTCGATCCCCATCTCTTCCACATCTTTTCGAGCTTCGAGGTATCCGTCCTTGCTCATGACGTTGTTGAGGAAGAATTCCGCCAGGCGTTCTGGGGTGTAAATTTCCACTTCAACGGGGGTGGTGACCGCCGGGCGCATGGTGATTCCATCTTCCTTTTCTTCGATCAGCATGGCGGTGCCTTCGTCGAGGCGGTAGCGTTTGCGGATTTTTGCGGGGATCACGACGGTGCCGCGCTTGCCCATGAAAATTGTCTGCATCTCTGAATCTCTGAGAATCAGAATATCAGAATGTTCGACGCGGCCTAATTTTGACGGCGGGGCTGTTGCGGCGGGGTGCGGCTATGGCGTAGTGTTCTTCGTGTCGGAGGGTTTCCATGTCCACTGTCGCCGCCGCGCCTGCCAGCGCGATTGTCGCCGCGCCGGGCGGGAGTTTTCTCCTCGAAGACCGCGCTCCTGCCGAGGTTCTTACGCCGGAGGACTTGACTGCCGAGCAGCGCCAGATTGCCGAGACGGCCGCCCGCTTCGCGCGCGAGCGGATCGACACTTCGCTGAAGCAGATTGAGGCGAAAGACGCGGGCGCGATGCGGCGATTGCTGGAAGAAGCCGCGGAACTGGGTTTTACCGCCGTGGATGTGCCGGAAGAATACGGCGGGCTGGGCCTGGACAAGACAACTTCGGCGCTGGTGGCCGATCGTATTTCGATCAATGCCAGCTTTTCGACGGCATTTGGCGCGCATGTGGGCATCGGGACGCTGCCGATCGTCTGGTACGGGACCGAGGCGCAGAAGCGGCGTTATCTGCCTGGACTCGCTTCGATGGAAGTCGTCGGGGCGTACGCGCTCTCGGAGGCGACTTCCGGCTCCGACGCCATGAATATCCGGACGCGCGCCGTGCTTTCAGCGGACGGGACTGAGTACATCCTGAACGGCGAAAAGATGTGGATTACCAATGCTGGGTTTGCCGACCTGTTCACTGTATTCGCCAAGATCGATGGAGAGAAGTTTTCGGCGTTTCTGGTGGAGCGCGGTACGCCGGGGCTTTCGATTGGGAAGGAGGAGCACAAGCTGGGGATTCGCGGCTCTTCGACGTGTGCGCTGGTGTTTTCCGATTGCCGGATTCCGGCGGAAAATCTGCTGGGCGAAGCGGGCAAGGGGCACCATATTGCGTTCAACATCCTGAATGTGGGGCGGTTGAAGCTGGGAGCGGCGTGTATTGGGGGGGGACGGCAGGCGCTGGAGTTGGGAATCCGGTATGCGCAGGAGAGAGTGGCGTTTGGGAAAAAGATTGCCGAGTTTGGGCTGATTCAGCGCAAGATCGCGCACTCGGCCACTGAGCTTTACGTCACAGAGAGCATGATGTACCGAACGGTCGGGATGATCGACGCGGCGCTGGCAAGCATGCCGCCCGATTTGGCGCATTCGCCTCGCGAGATGCAAAAGAAGATTGAGGAATACGCGGTCGAGTGCTCGATTCTGAAGGTTTTCGGGTCGGAGATGCTGGATTTTGTGGCCGACGAGCTGGTGCAGATCATGGGCGGTTACGGGTACGTGGAGGACTATGCGGCCGAGCGGCTCTATCGCGACGCGCGCATTAACCGGATCTTCGAGGGGACGAACGAGATCAACCGGCTGATTATCACCGGCTGGCTGATGAAGCGGGCGGCAAGCGGACAATTACCCTTAATGGCGGCGATCCAGCGGTTGACGGACAAAATTTTAGAGCCGCCGTCGTTCGAGACGGAAGAGTCGGAAGATGCATTCGCGCGGGAAGCGGGGCTGCTCCAGGGGCTGAGAAAAATCTTTCTACTAGCGGCAGGGACGGCGTACCAGCGCTTTTTGCAGGCGTTGGCGGAGGAGCAGGAGATCATGGCCGATCTGGCGGACTGCATCATGGCGATCTATGCGCTGGAGTCCGGTCTGGTGCGGGCGCGGAAGCTGGCGCTTCCCAGCCCCGGCAGTTCGGGGAAGGTCGCCGCCGCGATGACGGCGGCATTTGCGGCGCGGGCGCTGGGCACGGTGGAGCAGGCGGCGCGGCGGGTGCTCGCGGCGGCCAGCGAGGGCGATGCGCTGCAAACGCAGTTGGGAGTGTTGCGGCGGCTGGCGCGCGCCGCCGGGCAGGCTGGCGCGATCGACGAAATTGCACTGGATCGGCAAATAGCGCGGCATTTTCTCACTCAGGGACGATACCGGGTTTGATCGGCAGCATCGTTTGGCATGGGAAAGCTGGTTGTAACGGTTCAATTGCGGCTTGACTCGTGTGAAACGCACCGGAAATCGGCTCGAATCGGGCCGGAACGGGCCGAGTGAGCATAAGAAGGCAACTCTGCGGAGTCCGATGTCGTCCAATGGGGTGAGTCGCAAAGGATTGTTGGATTACACTAATTCAACGGTCGAAAAGTCGTCGAAAATTTGCATTCTGTACCTACGAAATTTGGTAGTCTCAGTTTGACTTCAGGAAATGAAAAAGGAGATTGCTTTATGGCAACGGACAACAAGCAGGCATTTGGTTGGTTTGTGGCGGGTTTGGGACTCGGTGCGTTAGTGGGCATTTTGTATGCTCCCAAGAGCGGCCGCGAAACGCGTGAAGACATTGCGACGACGGCCAAGGACGGGACGGAGTACGTGAAGGTTCGCGCTAAGGAAGTTGCCGATCAGGCCGGTACGCTGGTCAACCGCGGCAAGGCTCAGGCGGAAGAAATTGTGCAGCGCGGACGGGAAGTCGTCGAGCGCGGACGCACGCAGTGGGAAGAGTTCGTGGATCGCGGCAAGGGCTTCGTGAACGATCAGACGGTCAAGGTCTCCGCGGCCGTCGATGCGGGCCGCAACGCTTACCACGAGACGACCGCGGCTCCGGGCGAGGGTCCCATCTCGTAACCGGCTGGCGACGGTTGGTCTTTTCCGTTTCAAGAATCCGGTCGATTGAGGTGCAGGGTGCTTGGTTGCAGGCACCCTGCGTTTTCTTGGCCGCAAAACATCAGTTCCGTTTCTGAGCGAGAGTCTGCCGATGACACCGAATTCTGAGACAATTTTGATTGTTTTTGTCGCATTGACCGGCGTTGCGGTGCTACTTCAAGCTGGCGTCCTGGTGGCGATTCTGATCGCGCTGCGGAAAACCTCGAAGGTGCTGCTGGAGTCGACAGAAGACCTGAAAGCGACCGTTCTGCCGATGGTCCGCTCCACGCGCGAACTGGTCGAGCGGGTCACGCCCCAGGTTGTCACGATCACCGCGGATGTCGCGGAGTTGACCGGAAAGGTGAAGCGCGAGACGGCGGGCGTGGATTTTTCGGTGAAAGAGATCATGCAGCGCGTGACAGCGCAGGTTCAGCGCCTCGACTCCATGCTGACGGCCAGCCTGAACGCCTTGGAAAAGGCGACAGGCGCGGTGGAGACCGCCGTTTCCGCGCCCGTGCGGCAGGTGAACGGCATTCTGGCCGCGATCCGGGCGGTGGTCGGGACCTACCGGTCGGAGAATTCGAAGCAATGAATCAAGCTTCGCAATGGCTTCCGCTGTGGCGCGATTGCCGGTGCCGATGAGAGACTGCTATCGGCGCGGAATGTGCCTGAATCCCGGGCGATTTTTTTGCGCGAGTATCGGGAGGCCCTCCTTGCCGGCAATCTATAGGATCGTTCCATCGTTTGCAGCCATCGTTGCGATTTCCGTCTCGCTCGCGGCTCAGCCGACCCCGAGCGAGTCGCTGCTTGTGCTCTCCAAGCACGATCACATCCTTTCCATTGTGGACCCCGCGACGCTGATGGTGGTGGCGCATACGCCCGTTGGGCCGGATCCGCATGAGGTCGTCGCTTCGTCGGACGGAAAGACCGCATACGTTTCGATCTACGGTGGTGGGGCATTTCACGTCATCAACGTCATCGATCTCGTGGGGCAGAAGACGCTGCCGGAGATTGACACGGGCGCGCTGAATGGGCCGCACGGGCTGGCATTCCTCGGCGGCAAACTGTGGTTCACGGCCGAGGGCGCCAAGGCGGTCGCCAGCTACGACCCGGCGAAAGCCAAGATCGACTGGATCATGGGCACGGGACAGAACCGGACGCACATGCTCTATGTGACGGCCGACGAGAAGCACATTTATACGACCAACGTGGCCTCCGGGACGGTGAGCATTCTGGAGAAAGCCGCGGTCCAGATGCAACCTCTACCTGGCCCGCCGTCGGGGTCTGGTCCTCAAGACCGGCCGCAGCGGGGAGGGCCTGGCGGTGCGCTACCCGGAATGGGCGGTCCGGGTGGGCCGGGAGGTCAGCCGCGGATGGACTGGACCCAGACGGTGATTCCGGTCGGCAAGGGCGATGAAGGCTTCGATGTCACGCCGGACGGCCGCGAACTTTGGACGGCGGACGCGCAGGATGGGACGATTTCGATCGTCGATCTGGCGGCTAAGAAGCGGATTGCGACGCTCGACGCGAAGGTCTTCGGAGCGAATCGGCTGAAGTTTACGCTGGACGGGAAGCTGGCGCTGATCTCGAGCCTCCGCGACGGCAATCTGGTGGTCTACGATGTAGCGGCGCGGAAGGAATTCAAGCGGGTACCGATTGGGCATGGCGCGGCGGGGATTCTGATGCAACCGGATGGGTCGCGGGCGTATGTTGCGTGTACGCCGGACAATTACGTTGTGGTGGTGGATTTGAAGACGCTGGAAGTGGTGGGCCACGTTGACGCGGGCGGTGAGCCGGATGGGCTGGCCTGGGCGGTGCGGCGGTAATTCGCTGGGAGCTTGACTACCCCCACGTAAGCGAGTATTGCTCGTTGCGTGACAATCTATAGATAGTCAAATGGCCTATTCAAGACAATATATACCTTGTCATTGTGGCGATGTTCGCCTATATTCAACTTGTCATGCGTAGTGAATTCAGAAGTCTTCGTCTCAAGCAACTGGATCGCGCTTTGGAGCCTTACCGCGCGGCGCGGAAAGAACTGCGTCCGGCGAAGGGATGGATACGCGCAATTCGTCAATCGCTCGGAATTTCCGCAGGGGAGCTGGCACGGAGGCTAGGCACCAGCCGCCAACTGCCCTTGCAAATGGAAAAGGGAGAGGCGGAGGATCGTATCACCCTGAAGAGCCTGCGCGCAGCAGCCAACGCGCTCGACTGCGACTTAGTCTACGCCCTGGTTCCGCGGGCTGAGAGTATGCAGGGACTCATCGATAACCGAGTGCGTTCCGAGGTAAGAGAACGTGTTCTTGCCATCGAACACTCGATGGCCCTCGAGAATCAAGCGGTCGGACGAATCGACGAAGCGGTTGAAACGGAGACACAACGGCTCACTCGAAAGCGAACATCCCGATGACGCTTTTTGCTGCGGGTGATGGCAATACGCCGCTGTCTCCCGACGAGCAGGCCGACCTCATTCCCGACCTCACCACCAAGGAAGAATTGAATGAGTGGGAACGCCAGAACATTCTGGAAGCGGCCGCTTGGGCATTCGATCCGCGCAACTTGCATCGACACGACCCATTCTCCGAAACCTACGTGCGAGCACTGCATCTGCGCATGTTCGACCAGACGTGGAAGTGGGCCGGGGTGTACCGCACGACGGAAAAGAACATTGGGATATCTCACTACCAGATCCGCGAAGCGCTCCTTGCCTTGCTGGGCGATGTGCGTTATTGGGTGGAACATCGTACCTATGAACCTGACGAGCTTGCCGTACGGTTTCACCATCGGCTCGTCTGGATTCACCCGTTCGCAAACGGAAATGGGCGTCATGCGCGACTTATGGCGGATGTCGTCTTGCGGCGTTTGGGCCGGCCAGCATTTACCTGGGGTAGCGCGGACATCGGGAAAACGGGCGACTTCCGGGGCAGGTACATCGACGCTCTTCGCGCTGCGGATAAGTATGACATGGGACCGCTGTTGGCGTTTGCTCGCTCGTGAGATACGCGATGCGTGAGTCCAGGCTTGTGAGTCGATGCATCTCCAGGTCTCCTTGCATCCACGATCCGACAAGAAGGCTTTCAGTAGAGAATGATGCAGCCAGATGGCACATGTGCGTTTATTGCCTGCGGACCGGACAATTACGTCGCTGTGCTGGATTGGATGACGCTCGAAGTAGTGGGCCACATTGATGCTGGCTGTGAGCCGGACGGTATGGCTTGGGCGTCGCGGCCGTGGTTGGCTGGGGTCGTTCAGCGCCTAACTGGCCGCGCGTGAGTAAGTCAGCCTCATAAAATGCCCTTGAGATTTGATCCGTTGATAAGGGTGGAGACCTGTAGCCTGCGATCTCCCCGAATCCCGCTTCGAATGCTGACCTGTCGAATTCGGGGTCCGAAGTACTGCTCCATAGGCTCCCAATCGGAGAATTCCTGGGGTGAAACCCAATACGGCCCGAGGCGACCTATGAGCCCGCAAAGCCAGTCGGCAGCTTGAACTGTCTGATAGCGATGGCTTTCCACCTGAAACGGAGGCTCTATCAACCTTCTTCTAGGGCTATCTTTACTGAACATCGCACGGCTAGCCTCGGTCAGAAGCGACTCGCGCTCCTGATGTTCGTCCATAACGATCAGGAAGTCAGATTTTTCTAGATTGTGCTCGCAGAGGCTATTGAGGCGCTTTAGCATCTCCTTAAGGACGGCTAAATACAGCCTCAAGGGTTTGTGGTCTTCCACGGCCGCTTGCTTGTGCAGTCCAACATAGATTACCTGTCCGCCGCAACTAGCGATTTTGTTCAGGAAGCGATTTGTAAACACTCGGAGTTCGCGATACTTTGTGACGTTCTTGACGGTATATAGAGAGGCCCCCTTCTTTTCTCAGGTGGCCGGATGTTCCTTGCTAAGTTTGATTTCGTAATCCAGAAGTTGGCATTTGCGTTGATAGAACCAAGTGGCAAACGATCGAACCTGATCCGCAGGCAAGATCAAGCCAGCGAGGCCGAATACAGGACTCTCCGCAAATTTTCCATTTTGTCTGCTTACGTATGGACCTATATGCCCGAATTCATCTAAATATACGATGTACATTCGATCATTAAAACACGAGAGCCCACGTATAAACGTGGGCTTCGGAATGGATGCAGATCCAAGTCTGCTTGTATCCGCGATCCAAGGATGAGTATCGCAGAAAAGAACGATAATGTCAAAGTTTTATATTCGGCCGTCCCCGCGATTCACAAAACAACTTGAAACTCGTTATACCGCGTCCATTAGCCTTGTCAAGATATTTATCTATAAGGTGGGTTTAGACAATCCACGCGCCGCCGACGACTTCTTCTTGCTGGTAGAAGACGGCGGAGTGGCCGGGGGTGACGGCGCGCTGGGGTTCGTCGAAGGTGACTAGCACTCCTTCGCTACCGTCGGGGGCAGTCGTCGGTTCGATCCACGCGGGGGCGGGGCTTTGGCTGTGGCGGATGCGGGCCTGGACGCGCAGGCGGCCGGTGAGCGCGGGAATGCTGATCCAGTTGGGGCGGTGGCAGGTGAAGCTGGGCCGGTTCAGCTCGGACTCGGGACCGACGGTGACGTTGCGGCTGGCGGAGTCGATGTTCAGGACGTAGAGCGGGTTGGGCGAGGTGACGCCGAGACCCTTGCGCTGGCCGATGGTGAAGTTGTGGATACCCTCGTGGCGGCCGATTGGCGCGCCAGAAGTCGAAACGAGCTGGCCTGCGGAATCTGGGAGGGTCTCACCCTGCTCAGTTAAGTAGTTCTGAATGAACTGCTTGTAGTCGCCGCCGGGGATGAAGCAGATCTCCTGCGAATCGGGTTTGTCGGCGAGGGCGAGGCCGCTTTCGCGCGCAATTTCGCGGACGGCCGGCTTGTTCAGGTGGCCTAAAGGGAATAGCGTATGGGCGAGTTGCTCCTGCGTCAGGCCGAAGAGGAACCAGGTCTGGTCCTTGGCGAGGTCGGTGGGGCGCTTGAGAATCCAGCGGCTGCGCGCGGGGTCGTATTCGTTGACGGCGTAGTGGCCGGTGGCGATGCGGTCCGCTCCGATCTGGCGGGCGGTGCGCAGAAGCTGGTCGAACTTGAGGTGATTGTTGCAGAGGGAGCAGGGAATCGGCGTACGCCCGGCGAGGTACTCGTCGACAAAGGGGCGGACGACGTCGGCCTCGAAGCGCTCCTGCTGGTTGACGACGTAGTAGGGGATGTCGAGGGTTTCGGCGACGCGGCGGGCGTCGTAAACATCGTCCAGGCTGCAGCATCGCCCCGCTTTTGGCGCGGCAGGAGTGCCGGGCATGCCGGCGAGGCGGTTCTGGTCCCAGAGCTGGAGGGTGAGGCCGATGACGTCGAAACCCGCAATGCGGCCCTGGTCGCGCAGCATGGCTGCGACGGTCGAGGAGTCAACGCCGCCGGACATAGCTACCGCGATGGTGCCGGTGAGCTTGGCGCTTTCAGCGGCCAGATTGGAAGCAGCGGTCGCCATGGTCAGCTCGCGGTCCCGGCCAGGGCCTGATTGGACTCGGGAGCCAGGTCGCGCAGTCGGTCCACGGCGGCGATTACCGTTTCGAGCGCGTAGTCGATGTCGGCCTCGGTTGCGGTCTTGAGCAGACTAAAGCGCAGGCTGGCCTTGGCGCGGTTCCTGTCCAGTCCCATAGCCAATAGAACATGCGAAGGCTCAGTGGCACCGGAGTGGCAGGCGGAGCCGCCGGAGACGGAGAGCCCTTTGAGATCGAGGGCGATGACCAGGGCTTCGCTATCGAGGTTGTCGAACCAGATGTTGCTGGTGTTGGCGGCGCGCGGTGCGCCTTCGCCGTTCACGCCGGTGCCGGGGATTGCTGCGAGGATGCCGTTTTCGAGCTTGTCGCGCAACTGCGTTAGGCGGTACATTGCGCCGGTTTCGAGCGAATGCATGGCCAACTCCGCAGCCTTGCCGAGGGCGACGATGGAGGGAACGGCTTCGGTTCCGGCGCGGCGACGGCGCTCGTGGCTGCCGCCGACCATGAGGGGGTCGAGCGGCGTGCCCTTGCGGAGGTACATGGCGCCGATGCCCTTGGGGGCGTGCATCTTGTGGCCGCTAATCGAGAGCAAGTGGCAGCCGATGCGCTTCACGTCGATGGGAATCTTGCCTGCGCCCTGCACCGCGTCGATGTGGTAGAAGACGCCGGTCTGGGCGGCGATCTTGCCGATCTCTTCGACTGGCTGGACGACGCCGGTTTCGTTATTGGCGAGCATCACGCTGATCAGGCGGGTTTCCGGGCGGATGGCGCGGAGTATGTCCATTGGGTCGATGAGGCCGTTCGGGAGCGGATCGACCTTGGTGGTGGTGATGCCGTCCTGCGCGAGGCGGTCGGCGGCGGCGAGGACCGCGGAGTGCTCGATGGACGTGGTGATGAGGTGGTCGCCGGGATGCAGCAGGCCGAAGAGCGCGGTGTTATCGCCCTCGGTGCCGCCGGAGTTGAAGACGACCTCGTTCGCGTGACAGCCGAAAAACTCGGCGAGCGTCTCGCGGGCGTGGTCCACGGCGGTGCGGGCGCGCTGGCCCTGCTGGTGGATTGAGGAGGCGTTGCCGAAGTGCTCCATCCAATAGGGGCGCATGGCCTCCATCACCTCCGGCAGCAGGGGTGTGGTGGCATTGGCGTCCATATAGACTCGGCGCATGGCAGAATTCTCCTTATTCTGCCATTGTACGTAGAGTTTGTCTCGTGAGCTACGGAACTGGCGTGAATCGGCAATTCCAGGGGGCTAGGCGCGAAAAATCGTGGTTGGAAGGCGCTCGGCGGGTTTCTGTGAGTCGCTGATGGCTGCGAATGGTTTGGCTGGCACGGGATGTTCGCTGCGTGCGCGGCGCTCAAAGGAATTCGCCGTCGGCTGGATGGAACCGTGCCTCGCCCGGTTTACAGACGTGGGAGTCTTCCATCTCTTCCAGTTCAGATGGTTCCTTCTTCCTTCCTATGGGAGTGAAGCATTTCGTGCACATCGAGTCGTAAGTTCCGTCTTCGTTGCGTACGCGCGGAAAGCTAAGATTGATTTTTTCGGACATGTCACTCCACTCCTAAAGCCCCGGCTAAATTAATTCAGGATTAAAATAGGCGGCATTTTATGGACTAATATGTACAAAATTGACCGAAAAACGGAATTGTATTGCGAAGTTGCCACCCGTGGCCTGGCGCAGTTGGAAGCGGTTTTCGCCCGCTCGGTCGAACCTTAGAACTGGGGAATTGAGGGATCTGGCTTGTCGCTGGCAATCCGCAATCCCGTCCTGCTAAAGTCGTGTCGCGGCCATTCTCAAATTTGCGCTGCTTTGGAGGACAAGTTCCCATGCATCTCTCGTCTCGTTTGCTGACTCTTTGCGGCTGTTGTCTGCTTGCCGTAACGCCCCAATTTGTGAACGCTCAGGCAGCTAAGCCCGCCAAGCCTGCGGTTGGATCGGCTGTGCCGCCTGCGGAAATTTACGGCAAGCTGCTTTCCGGCATTGAAGATGAATTTGTAAGCGCGGCGGAAGCCATGCCCGCAGATAAGTATGACTTTGCACCGCCCACAACCTACGGGGAATTCAAAGGCGTGCGCACCTTTGCGGAGGAAGTGAAGCATGTGATCGAGGCCAATGAGTACTATCTGCATGATCCCTCGACTCCGCTCAAGGACAACCGCGCCGCAATCGACAAGCTCAAGACCAAGGAAGAGATTGTCGCCGCCCTGAAGGCGACTTTCGCGGAAGCGCACAAGATGGTCGATGGCATCACGCCGCAGAATGCCTTTGCGATGACTGAGAGCGGCACCCGCGCCGGCATGGCCTCGATGGGTATCGCGCACATGCTGGACCACTACGGCCAGATGGTTGAATACCTGCGCATGAACGGCATTGTGCCGCCGGCGAGCCGGAAGGGTATGTAGGGACTGGAGGCAGCGACGCGGGGCAACGCACTACAACGCGAACTTGTAGATGTTGCCCTTGTCGTCCTCAACTACGCCTTTGACGTTTTGCGAAGCCGAGAGGTTGGTGTTGACGCCAACCTGAATGGCGACGTGAAGCGTGGTTCCTTTGTCTCCAGTGGCGGAGCACCAGTAGTAGGGGTCATGCGCGCCGAGAACGTGGGCCTCATAGAACTTACCGCCGTAGACGGCGTCCCAGGCTGGGCCCATGTTGAATGGAGGGAGAGCCTGGGGCGGTTGCGGGTCAGAGAAGCGCCGTTTGCCTTGACTGTTGGTGAAGGCGCAGGTGACCTTTTCGCCGTCTGTGATCGTGGCGTAGAAGTTATTCACTTTCACGCCTCCGGTTACCCTGGCTGCAAAGACGGGAGGAGGCGCTAGTTGCGCCAGAGGGCCCTGGACTGGATATAACTTCGCGTAGGCCTGGCATCCGGTGAGCATCAGCGTGCCGAGAGCCGTGGATAGGGTGAGTGTAAGCGCGGCGAACCTGATCTTCAAGGCGATGCCTCTTTCTAAATCGAGCAGTGCAACAGTGTCGAGAAAGAAGACGTCAGGCGGCATCGCCGAGTTTCAAGTTAGCTGCGCAGAGCGATTGGCGTGTAAGCCGCCGGGTACGCCGGCCCAATGTACTCGGCGCGTGGCCGGATCAGGCGATTGTCGTCGAGCTGCTCGATGACATGCGCGGCCCAGCCGGAGATGCGGCTCACGGCGAAGATGGGCGTGAACAGGTCCACGTCGATGCCCAGCGTGGTGTAGGTGGAGGCCGAGTAGAAGTCGACGTTGGCGTTCAGGTGCTTTTCCGCGTTGATGAACAGCTCGATGGCGCGGGACCAGTCGTACCACTTGGTCACGCCGGAGTCCTTCGAGAGCTGCTCGCTCATGCGGCGCAGGTGCGTGGCGCGGGGGTCTTCGGTCTTGTAGACGCGATGGCCGAAGCCGGAGACCTTCTTCTTCGCCGCAAGCATGGCGCGCACGTATTCGACCGGGTCGGCGCCGGTGTCGTTGATGGCGTAGAGCATGCGCATCACGGCTTCATTCGCGCCGCCGTGCAGCGGGCCTTTGAGCGCGCCGATGGCGCCGGTGACGGCCGAGTGAATGTCCGAGAGCGTGGCGGCGATGACGCGCGCGGCAAAAGTGGAGGCGTTCAGCTCGTGGTCGGCGTGGAGGATCAGCGCCACATCCAGGGTCTTCGTTGCTGTTTCCGAGGGTTTTTCGCCGTTGAGCATCCACAGGAAGTTGGCGGCGTGGGTCAGAGTCGGGTCGGGCTCGACGACTTCCAGCCCCTTGCGCAGCCGGTCGTAGATGGCCACGATCATGCCGATTTGCGACGTGAGCCGGAAGGCCTTGCGCACGTTCGCGTCATGCAGATTGTCGGACTCGTCCGCGTCGTACATACTCAGCGCGGAGACGGCGGTGCGGAGCACCTCCATGGGCGTCGCGCCTGTGGGGAAGCTCTTAAGCAACGCGACGATCACCGGCTCGACGACGCGCGAGGCGGCCAGTTGCGCCGTAAAATCCTGCAACTCCGCTTCGTTGGGCAGGCGGCCGAACCACAACAAATATGCAGTCTCTTCAAAGGTGGAGTGGACGGCGAGCTCGTGAATATCGATGCCGCGATAGGAGAGAATGCCAGCCTCGCCATCGATCCAGCAAATACCCGAGTTGGCGGCGACAATGCCTTCCAGGCCCTTTCCAGCTACTGCGGTCGTCATAGTCTTTGGGTGCTCCTCAATTGGATGCGTGCAGTTTGGAAATGAGCCAGTCGCGGAATCGCTCACGGAAGCTGGCCAAGAAAGCTTTGCCGTCGATCGAAGCAAACGTCAAAACTCTTTATAGCGCAGCGATTCCATGCTTGTCACTTCCGCTTTATTTGGAGAGTGGTACTCCCAGGAGACTCTTGCCCAGGACTGCGGCCGAAACTCGGGCGGATTTCCAAATGGGAACGGAAATGCATGTAGCGGAAGGCACCGCGGCGAGCATTTGGCGCGAAATTCTGCCGGGATGAGGTTGTTTTCAGTATGCTTAAACCTGCCCGTGGGTCGCAGCGTCTACGGAATCAAGCGGCGCGGGCGCGAATCGAATCAAGAGCGCGGCGTTTGCGGCCGCGGACGGGCGCAAGCGCCCAATCGAGTCAGGCAAGGAGAATTACCATCATGAGCGAATTCGATACTCCCCCCCAACGGTCCATCTCAGGAGCGCTGATCGGCGTGGTCGCGCTGGCCCTGCTGCTGGCAATCGGCGGTCTGGCCTGGACCTACGCCCTCTCGAATAAAATCATCAAGCAGGAAGCGGCGATCAAGGCTGCCGACGACGAGAACGCCAAGCTCAAGACTGAGTTGCAGGAGACCAACGCGCGGCTCAAGGCCAACTCGGCGGAACTGGGCCAGTCGCTGGGCCTAACCCAGAAGCAGCTTGAGGCGAAGACCCAGGAAGTGATGGCGCGCGAGCAGGTGGACAGCAGGCGGCTGGAAACGGCCGCCAAAGAGGCGCAGCAACAGATCAGCGCCGTCTCCAACCAGGTGAGCGACGTGAAAACGGATGTGGGCGGTGTGAAGACCGATGTGGCCAAGACGCAGAGCGATCTCGCGACGGCGGTAACCCAGCTCACCTCCATGCAGGGAGATATCAGCGGCCACACCAGCCTCATCGCGCGCAACCACGACGAGCTGGAGCTGCTCAAGCACAAGGGCGACCGCAATTACTACGAGTTCACGCTGGTCAAAGGGCAGAAAAAGCCGGTCGGCACGGTGAGCCTGGAACTGAAGAAGGCGGACGCCAAGAAGAGCCAGTTCACGCTGGTCGTCTACTCGGACGACAAGAGCTACGAGAAGAAAAACCGCAATTTGAACGAGCCGCTGCAGTTTTACGCCGGCAAAGACCCTTCGCTCTACGAGGTGGTGGTCAATTCGGTGAGCGCGAAGAATACCGTGACGGGGTATCTGTCGGTGCCGAAGTCGGCGCCGGTGCCGCCTGCGGTGAATTAGCCGGTTTTGGGAATCTGCGCGGTGGGCTCCGGGTATGGAACTGCTTTGCATCGCGAAAAAGTATCGGATGATTCGGGCGAGTGGCGGAGTGTACATTTGAGACGCCGCAGGCGGCGTTCCATTCCTTGGATATCTAAATAGCAAAATCCCCAGATGGATTCCCTGGGGTTTTTGTGCGTTTGTATCCGGCCTGGGGGCGGGCCGGTCTTACTCCTCTGTAATCGGCCCTTTCGGCGCCAGGACCAGATCGGGGTGGTATTTGAATTGGATGGTAAAGCTAACATCTTTCTTCGCAGCCCACTGCGCCTGAGTCACTTTGAAGGAAGAGACCATCATCCCGTCGGCAACCTGCCCTGGAACAATGATCGTGTCGCGCAGCAGCGGCTTGCCGTGCAATCCGGCCAGTTCCGGGTAGGCGATGAAGACGCGATCGAAGTCGATTGCTCCGGCGGCGTAGCTCTGGTGAACGACGTCGTCGATGGTGGCGTTGGTCATCAGTTCTTTCAGCACAATCGGCTGGTCGCTCTGGTTGCGCACGCGGATCGACGCGAAGACCAGCACCTGATCGTACTGTTCCGTGGGACCGGAGACGCCGTTGGCGTCTGTCGGTGTGTTGAGTGTGTGAACGCCATGCGCCCAGACTTGCAGCACTTCACCCGCGGCCACCGGAGGCTTGCGGTTGGCCAGCAGAAACGCCGCGATGCCAACCGAAACCAGCACGAAGGCGGCAATCGTCGTCCAAAGAATGTAACTGCTGCCTTTGGCCAGGTCTTCGCCGTCGGAGCTGGCGTTGCGCCGTTGCTTGGGGTCGTCTTGCAGTTGGAGGAGGCTCATCGCGACTAAGTTTACTCCGATTTGCGGCGGTAAGCGTAGTGAATTTACCTTGATTCAGTCATTCCGGCTCGGCCAATCCGGCGGATGAAGCGCCTTTCCCAAAACGACCCGGTGAGCACAGTCAAGGCCGCGGCCGCAGAGCGGAGAGAAATTCCTCCGGCCCCAGCGTATTGAGCACGTCGGCCGCCGTGAGCCAGGCGCGGCGCAATTGGCGGATACCGTACTTCATCTTTTCGAGGTGCCGCGTGTCGTGCGCGTCGGTGTTGACGATGATCTTGCAGCCCAGCTCTTTGGCCAGACGCAGATCGCGGTCGCTCAGGTCTAGCCGTTCGGGAGCCGCGTTGTGCTCGACCGCCACGCCCAGCTCCGCCGCCCGCCGCAACACCGCCGGCAGATCGATGGCAAACGGCTCCCGGCGCAGCAGCAGCCGGCCCGTGGGATGCCCGAGAATGCGCGTGTAAGGATTTTCCAACGCGCGGATGACGCGCGCCGTGGTCTCTTCTTTGCTTTGGTTAAAGAGCGTGTGGACGCTGGCAATGACCACTTCCATCTCAGCCAGCACGGAATCCGGCAGGTCGAGCTCGCCATCGCCGAGGATATCGACCTCAATCCCAGGGAAAACGCGAATTCGCCCTTCCATTTCCCGGTCCACCTGGCGGATCGCCTGAACATGCGCCAACGCCCGCTCCTCGTTCAGGCCGTTGGTCATGGCCAGATTCTTCGAGTGGTCGGTGATGGCAATGTACCGGTAGCCGAGCGCCAGCGCCGCGTCGGCCATTTCGCGAATCGAATTGTGGCCGTCGGTGGCGAAGGTATGCATGTGGACGTCGCCGCGAATATCCGCCTGCTCGATGAGCGCCGGGAGCTGGTGCCGCGCCGCCGCTTCGATTTCGCCCAGGTTTTCCCGCATCTCCGGCGGAATCCAGTCCATGCCCAGCGCGGCGTAAATGGCCTCCTCCGTCTCCGCCGCAACCACCGAGGCATCGTCCAATCGCGCCAGCGACCATTCGCTGAGCGTGTAGCCCATCTTGAGGGCGCGCTGGCGCAGCGAGACGTTGTGCATCTTAGAGCCGGTAAAGTACTGAAGTGCCGCGCCGTACGAACTTGCCGGCAGCAGCCGCACATCCACCTGCAGGCTGTTCGCTAGGTAAAAGCTGACCTTGTTTTCGCCCTTGGCGATCATGTCGCGAATCCCTGGGTAAGCGGCGACATACTCGACGGCCGCGGACGCATGACCCGGTTCGCAGGCCGGCCCGGTGACCAGCAGATCGAGATCGCCGTTGGTCTCGCGGCCGCGCCGCAGCGAACCGGCGGGCGTGACCCGCTCAATTCCATCGAAAGCCAGCAGATACTGGATGATCCGCTGCGCGGACTCCTCCGCCTCGTCGATCCGGAAGCGGCCGGCCGATTTGCGGAAGTCTTCAATCCCTTTGCGCAGCTTCTCAATCTGCTTTTCGCCCATGCGCGGCAGCCCGGCGAGGCGTCCGGCGTCGATGGCCTCGGCCAGTGCGTCGATCGAGCTGATCTTTGCCGCGTCCCAGAGCAGCGCCACGGTTTTGGGACCCATGCCAGGCAGCTTCAGCAGGTCCAGAATCTTGACGGAATAGCGCTCCAGTAGTTCGTCCCGCAGCGGAATCGAGCCGGTGGCAACGGCGGCCTGGATATTGGCGGCCATCCCTTTGCCAATGCCGGGGATTGCGAGCAGTTTGGCTAGATCGGCCGAAACGGCCGCAAGATCGACGGTGCTTTGCTCGGCGGCGTCCGCGGCGCGCCGGTAGCTGCGGATGCGAAAGGCGTCGCCGCCGCTGATTTCGAGAAGGTCGCCGGTTTCCGTCAGCAGTCGGGCAAGGGTTTGGTTGTCCATGTTCGCGCACTTCTCCGGGAACAGTATGCGCGATGGGACGATGGGAACGCCAGAACGGCGACCGCAGCGTCGCAGGCTGGATTCACTCGCTTGTTGCCAGTCTCTTTCGTCGAGCTTAAGGAATTCCGAGAATTGCCGATACAAAAACTAAGGCGGAACTCATGAATCGAATCTCACAATTCTTCCTAATCCTGGCGCTGACGCTTCTTTTTCCTACACGCCACGCATCGGCGCAGATGTTTTTCCCGGTCATCCATCCCGAGCCCATCACGGTTCGCATTGTCGATGCGCAGGATGGACGCCCGCGCGCTCATCTGCATGTGGCTCTGGTGGCTGGCTACGATCGCAACGATGTGGAGAGGCACCTCTGGCGCGAGGAGGCAGTTACGGATGAAAATGGCGAAATTCGACTCCCCGGCACTCTGCTCAATTTGCCATGGCTCGGTGTTCTAATGCCGAAGTGGAATACCTGCAAGAGCGATCCGCGTATCCAGGCCTTCAGCGTGGAGCGCATGCGCAACGATGGCTTCAGCGCGCCCAACCGATGCGGCACGGTCACGGCGATCCAACAGCCGGGCCTGCTGACCGTCTTCGCGCAGGATCGGAAAACGGGACACAAAGAGAGCGTCGGCAGTGGAGTCGCTTCTGCGTTAGGCGTATTGCCGAGTTCAGAAGACAAGGCCCGATAGTGCCTGATGGTCCGAGTGAAGCCGGCAATAGCCTGAGCCCGCCGGCTCTCGGACGCAATTCCCGGAAACCGGAAATTGCGAGTGGCATTTCAAGCGGCGGCGGACTCGTGATCCTTTTGCCGGGTCACTGTATCGGCCTGGGGACCTTTCTGGCCGTTCACAATATCGAATTCCACCTCATCGCCCTCTTTCAGGGACTTGTAACCATCCACCTGGATGGCCGAGTAATGTACGAAAACATCCGGTCCGTCTTCCCGACCGATAAAGCCGAACCCTTTGGCGTTATTGAACCACTTGACTGTGCCTTTGTATTGAGCCACCGGTTTTCACCCATCCTTTTCTCGACGCTGGCGACATCTGGGGAAGCCGCTGATTTTTATGACGTAGGAACCGAGAGAAAAGTTGAGGGTTTGGGCCGATGGAAATTTCATTTCACTGCAACTTGCGGTTAACGCATCGCAAAAGTCCGTTCAATTTGAGACGTCCGCGGACATTTTATTTGCGCTTGATGCCCAGTTTGCGGGCGTAAAGCAACACCGTCGTCAGGGTCTTGCCGTCCTCGATCTTGCCCTTGTCGGCCATTTCCAGCAGTTCCGACAGCTTGACCAAGCGAAAGTCGATCTGCTCGTCCTCTTCCGGGTGCGCGTCGCCGGCGACCAGCCCCTCGGCGAGGAAAACCTTCATGGCTTCGCCAAGAAAGCCCGGGCTGGCAAAATACTCGACCAGCGGCGACCACTTCTTGGCGGAGTAGCCGGTCTCTTCAGCCAGTTCGCGCTTGGCGCCCTCGATGGGCGTCTCGCCTGCGTCGAGCTTGCCAGCCGGCAGCTCCCAAAGAAACTGGCCGGCGGCGTGGCGATACTGGCGCTCGATGACGATCCACGGATCTTTCTTGCCCTTGCCGGATTTTCCTTTGGCGGGGTCGACGGCCAGAATCACCACCGAACCGTTGTGCTTGATGACGTCGCGGTACCCTTCGCGGCCGCCTGGCTCGACGATGTGGTCGTGCTGCACACGGAACAGCGGACCCTCATAGACGACCTGCGAGTCGAGCAACCTCGCCGTTTCGTTCCGCGTCTCCTTGAGGACGGATTTTCCGGCAACTTTCTTCCCAGGGGCGGGTTTCGCCTTGGCAACTGCCGCTTTTGCCGGTTTGGTCGCCTTCGCGGCGGTTTTGGATGGCGATTTTGCGGCTTTGGCGCGTTTCACGGGCACAGCCGCAGGCTGAACCGTTTGCCCGGCTGATTCTGCGATCTCCGGTATCGTCGCGGCGGATTTCTTCGCGGTTTTCTTCGCTGCTGTCATGGCTTGCTCGCTCCAGTTTCGCGTTTCGGTATCCCGTTGATTCCCAACCTATTACGGTATCACTCGCGGAGAGCCCCGCGCGGGACGGTTTTGCTCATCTGCCCGAAAAGGACAATGGACTGCGATGCGGATCGCAAGCGTGGAAGCGCCTCGAATTGCCCGCCTCCAGTTTGGTTGCATCCACTCCGGCTTGCGGCGCATCCGTTAGACCAGGAGTGCCGTGCTCCGTTTAGACTCGATTAGGGGCCCGGGCCGCTCGCTCCTCGCATTCCCGGCTGCTTGCCAAGCTCTGCTTCCGTAACGGAAAGTTCCTCCTCGTGAACGCTGCATGTTTTCCCATCTCCGCCGTGCCGGGACTCTCCCGGCTGTACCTGGATTACTGCTCCGGAGAACCTGCGGTGCGCCCCTGGTACGCGGCGGCTCCGGGGGATCGAGGCTGGCAGCGTTCCGGCAATCGCCAAAGCGCTCAAGATCGCAGGGAACTCGCGGACTTGCTGGCGGCGCAGAATCCGGCATTGTCGGCTTCTCTCGACCAGCTTCGCGATGGCGCCCGCGTGGTGGTGACCGGCCAGCAGGTGGGAATCCTGGGTGGACCGCTCTTGACGCCGAACAAGGCCGCAACGGCCGTTGCGCTGGCGAAAGAGGCGTCCGCGGCAGGATCGGCGCATCTTCCCGTCTTCTGGCTGGCCTCTGAAGATCACGACTTTGCCGAAGTCAGCCGGGTTACTTTTCCGGCGCGGCGCGAATTGAGTAAGCTGACATACGCGTCAGCGCCGCAGGCGGCTGTCCCCGTCGGCGGCGTGGTGCTCGACGATTCGATCGCGCCGCTGCTCGATCAGGCGTGGGAACTGCTCGGCTACTCGGACGCCATGGAGTGGCTGGCGGCCGCGTACCGCCCTGGCAATACGCTCGCCGGGGCGTTCGCCGAGTTCTACGGCAGAGTTTTCGCGCAACACGGCCTGTTGGTGCTCGACCCATCCGGACGCGAGGCGCATCGCCTCGGCGCTCCCGTGCTTGCCACAGCCATCGAGCAAGCCGACGAACTGCATTCCGCGCTGCTCGACAGAAACCGGGAATTGCAAGCGGCCGGATACCACGCGCAGGTCGCGGTGGCCGAGCGCGGCAGCCTGCTGTTTTTGATCGATTCTCAGACCGGCGCGCGCAACGCGCTCAGGCGAACCGCGGCATCGGCGACGGATCCGGCAGGCCTGTGGCAGGCCGGCCGAGAGAAGTTTTCGACCGGCGAATTGCTTGGGATTCTGGCCACCGAACCAGAGCGCATCTCGCCCTCCGCGCTGTTGCGGCCCGTCTTTCAGGACCGGATATTGCCGACCTCCGCCTACATCGGCGGGCCGGCGGAGATTGCGTATTTCGCCCAGTCTGCGGTGCTCTACGAGCGGATTCTGGGGCGGAAGACGCCGGTGCTGCCACGCCTTTCCGCCACGCTGGTCGAGCCGTCCATCGCTGCTCTGCTGGACCGGCACGAGCTGAGCTTCGAAACGATTCTTACCAGCACGGAAGAGTCGCTGGCTCAGCGATTGGCGGCGCGCGCCATGCCCATCGCCGGAAAAAAACTGCTCGCCTCAGCCGGCAATGCGCTGGACACCGAATTGTCCGCTTTGACCGCATATCTGGCCGATCTCGACGAAGGCTTGGGCCGGTCGGCAAGAGTTTCGGCGAGCAAAATGCGCTACCAGATGAACCGCCTGCGCCGCATGGCCGCCAACTTCGAACTGCAAAAAGAAGCCTCGTTGTCCCGCCACGCCCAGGCGATCACCCAGGCGCTCCACCCGCATGGAGGATTGCAGGAGCGGCTGATCGGCGCAGCGTACTTTCTTGCCCGCTACGGCAACGGGCTGGTAGACGAGTTGGTGCGCGAGGCCGGCGACGGCTGCCCAGGGCACAAACTCATCCGGCCCTAGTGTTTGCTCGCTGGCTTGCGATTGACGGCGGCCGGACGATAGAACTATTGACGGAGGGTTTGGATGAAATTTCTATCGTTGCTGCTGACTGCCGCGTATCTATTTACGGCTTCAGGCCTGGATGCGCAAACGGAAACTCCCGCGTCATCCGCGACTTGCGCGGAAGCCGGCATCGGCGACCCGTTTCTTGGCATTTCCACCGTCCGCCTCTGGCCCGGCGACGCGCCAGGCGCAAAGGGAACGGCCTGCGACGACATTCCCACGCTCTCCGTCCTGCGCCCGCAGCCTGGCCGCGAAAACGGCAGCGCGGTCGTCATTCTGCCCGGCGGCGCGTATGTCGGGCTCGCGGGGATTCTTGAAGGCCGCGAAGTGGCGGACTGGTTCACCGCGCGTGGATTTACCGCCTTTGTCCTGCGCTACCGCCTCGGCAAGAAATATCTGCTGCCGGTGCCGCTCATCGACGCGCGCCGCGCCGTCCAATTGGTCCGTACGCGAGCCCGCGATTACCACGTCGCGCCCAACCGCATCGCCGTCATCGGCTTTTCCGCAGGGGGCCACCTGGCCGCGCTCTCTGCCACGCAACCCGTTGCCGGCAACGCCGGCGCGGAAGACCCAATCGAGCGCGTCTCCAGCAGACCCGACTATCTCATCCTCGGCTACCCCTGGATCGGCGGCATCTCGCCCAACACCGCACATCTGACTTACTGCAAGCTGATGGATGCGATGGATAAGTGCGAAGATTTGCAAAAGAAATATTCGCCCGACTTATTCGTAACCAAAGATACGCCGCCAACCTTCATCTACCACACCACCGACGACAGCGTGGTTCCGGTCGAGCAACCGCTCAGTTTCTACAACGCGCTGCTCAAGGCAGGCGTTTCCGCGGAACTGCATATCTTCGCACATGGCCCGCACGGCAGCGGCCTCGGCATGGGCAACGCCGCGCTCGACCAATGGCCGAGTTTGCTCGAAAACTGGCTGCGCGACCGAGGTCTGCTGACAGTGGATGGGGTAGCGGCCGGCCACTAACTCGCGGCGGTAAGTTCCTCGGCCGATTTCGCTTCGGGAGTTACTGGCGCCTCGGTCACGGTAAGCCGCAGGCCGAGCGTTTTCAGCACCGCGATCAGCGTTTTCAGCGTCGGGTTGCCTTTGGGCGATAGGGCTCGATAGAGCGACTCCCGGCTGATGCCAGCCTCGGCCGCGACCGCGCCCAAGCCGCCGTAGGCTTCGGAAATCGCGCGAAGCGCAATCAGGCCTCCAGCCCTTTCGTCCGGGTTGTCAAGGCACTCCATGGCAACTTGCAGATAGGCAACCGCGAACTTTCGGTCCGCCCGCAGTTCCTCCACTTCGCGCTCATGGTGCGACACTGCCCCAACGAGTTTCTTCATATTTGCCTCCGTTTCCACTCTGTCCATAGAGATTTGGCCTTGACTATATCCTTTGCCTGAGAGCTCTTGTCTCCGCCACAGAGCAAGATCGCCAGGTTTCGCCCCGACGCATCGCAATAAATCCGATAGCCGGCTCCCACATGGATGCGCAATTCGCTCACTCCCTCACCCACAGGCTTTGCGTCTCCAAAGTTGCCGGACTCGACTTGACGAAGCCGAATCGCGATCCGAGCCTTCGCCAGCTCGTCGCGGAAGCCATCAAGCCACTCTGTAAAAGGCTCCTGTCCGTCTTTCGTTCGATAGCGGACGATCTCGATCACGGGACAAGTGTAGCATAAAAGCTACAGTTATTTGATGAGCGGGACCGCGAGCGTCGATATTCTGAATCCTCTGGTGTAGATAAGCTCTATTTTGTATGCGAGCGTGTTTTATCCGGCCTTCCTATACGAAGCCAGATGATTCGCCCAGTAACGGGCCGTTCGCCAAGTTCAGCCCGAAGGTTCTCACGTATTGTCGACAGGACTTCGTCGAGAGATGCTTCCTCTTTGGTTCCCAATTCATGGGCGAATTGCTGCACTAAGTCGATCAATTTTGGCGAGCCGAGAAGCTGGATATCTGCTATTGCCTGCTCCAAGTCGTCCGCCACTTCGTACAAGTGAGGATGGTGGTTCGACTTTGCAAACGCTCGGTAAGCCTCAATGAGATATTGAATCCTCTGCTGTTGCAGGCTGTTCTTTTTCTCACGACGCGAGGTAAGCCAGTGACCTATATAGGCTCCTGTGATACCAGCAAAGAACGAAGAGGAAAGAATTGAGAGCAGGAGTTGTGGATTCAACTTTCGTACCTCATCGTTGGCACCAATTCAATTGCAAAGTGCGACGGATGCATGGAACGCCTGGGCTTGAATCGGCAGTTTCGAGGTCTTGGACCGCTACGCGCGATCCATCTCGACGAATAGCTCATCGAGCGAAACGCGGATCGGTGTGCCCGCCACTTCAAGCCATCCATCCGTCACTTCCTCCAGGCCAGTAGCGTTCGGGTAATAAGCCTTCCTTGCCTTCGGATCGATCACCCAGATACTTGAAATGCCGAATCCCAGGTAGTCTTGCGACTTCAAGAAAGCTTCGCGGAGGGTGTCGCCTGGAGATTGAATCTCAACGACCAGCAGAGGAGGTTTGGTTAGGCGAGGTTCGCGAGGCAATCCGGCATGTACAACCGTGACATCGGGAATCAAGTATCGGCTCGGCGTGATCCTGATGTGCTGTTCCGGCAGACTGACGATGCCCCAGTCCGAGCGGTGGCTGGAGAAGACGCCGCATAGAAACCCTTGAAGAAAGCAGTGTTCAAAGTCACCCAAGGCACGCTCCCGGATCACCCCGTCGATATATTCCCAGTCATGCTCAAACTTCATCGACAGGTATTCTTCGACGGAGAAGTGCTCCTGCGTGACCGGTTGGGTAGCCATCTTCCGAATATCCTCCGAATCGCGAGATCACGCAAGAGCGCGCGAAACCTAAGTTAAAAACATCGTCCGGTAGAGGGTGTCGCGCTGCACGGGCTTGAAGCCGGCGTCGCGAATGATCCTGCGCAATTCTTCTTCGGTGGTGCAGTTACTCGTTCCGGCGGCTTTGACCACGTTTTCTTCTAACATCACCGAACCCACGTCGTTGCCGCCGAAGTGCAGGCCTAACTCCAGCACTTTCAAGCCCTGCGTCACCCAACTCGCCTGGACATTGTCGATGTTATCGAGATACAAGCGCGAGATAGCGAGCACCTTCAGGTATTCGACCGAGGTGGCCTCTTCCCAGCCGCGCCCACCCAGCGCCGTATGATTTGGCTGGAAGCTCCACGGGATGAACGCGGTGAATCCGCCGGTCTCTTCCTGGAGCTGGCGCACGACTTCGAAGTGGTTGATGCGCTGATCGAAGGTTTCTCCCACGCCGAACATCATCGTCGCCGTGGTCCTCATGCCAAGCTGGTGCGCAGTGCGATGCACATCCACCCAGTCCTGCGTCTTGCACTTGAGCCGCGCAATGCGGTGCCGCACGTCGTCATCCAGAATCTCAGCCCCGCCGCCGGGGATGGAGTCGAGGCCCGCATCGCGCAGCCGGGCGATCGTGTCCCGCAGGCTCAGTTCCGAATACTCGGCGATGGCCAGAATTTCGCTTGCCGAGAGGCAGTGCAGCCAGATTTGCGGAAAGCGCCGCTTGATCCCCGTAAACAGGCTCTCAAACCAGTCGATCTTGAGGTCCGGATGGATGCCGCCCTGCATCAGCACACCCGTCCCTCCCAACTCCAGCGTTTCCGCAATCTTCTCGTAAATTTTCTCGAAGTCGAGAATGTACCCCTCGTTCGCGCGCGGCCCTTTGAGCGGCCGGTAAAAGGCGCAGAACGTACAGTATTCCGTGCAGAAGTTGGTGTAATTGATGTTGCGATCAATGATGTAGGTGACCACGCGCTCGGGGTGAAGGCGGCGGCGAACCGCGTCCGCCTCCATGCCAAGGCCGATCAGATCGTCGGACTCAAAGTAATCGAGAGCTTGCGCGCGAGAAATTGCCATAGCTTCATTGTAGTCAAATCGAGTCTCCGGCGCTCGGTTTCGTGCCGGGCGCAGATCAAGTTGCTTCCATTGCGCCGAACCTGCCTGCTATTCGGGCTTCGTGAGCGGTGCCGTGGGCGGTTTCCCCTTCGCGGCGGGCTTCTTGGCATAAGTCGAAACGCCCATGCTCATCAGGAAAAACCGGAATCCCTTGCCGATCGAATCGAAAATCCTCACCTACGGGTGCCTCTTTCTCCAAAACTCGCAATCAGAACGAGACATCCGCCGGCCGCGTCACCTTCAGCACCGACTGGTCCCCGGTCCTCTGCTTCCACGCCGCGCGAATCGCCTCAATCTTCGCCTCGTTTTCCGCGGTTCTTGGGTAGTCGATCACGAGCATCTTGGATCGGATGCGCTCCGGCGCTTTCTCGTCCTTGCCCTGCCACTGCCCGTAAACGTCCACCACGCTCAACCCGGCCGGGAAGCGCGGGGTTACTTCCTTGTCCAGAAAATTCCGCCACGCCTGCTCGCTGAAGCCTTTGCCGGCATCGTCGGCCGGACCCAGGCCGAAATAGAGCTGCGTATCCACCCAGCCTTGCGTCCTGGCCGGATGCGCCGCGTCGCCGCGCAGCGTAGGAGAGGCCTGGCTTTGCGAGGACACAGCGCGGTACGAAACGCCAAGAACAACGGCCAGCAGCGCCGCTACCGTCAAAATCCGCTTCCACATACTCGCTTCCATCCCCCTCTGTAAGCCCAGTTCTGAAAAGCCGGATCACTGCGCCGGTGCGGCCGGCCTGACCGGAGTCACCCTGATGGCGCTCGGTGACGCCGCGTTGAAGTTGAGCGGAGCTTTGAGCATCTCCACAGCAGCCGGAGGAAGTGGCTTGTCGGCATTGGCGAGCAGTTGGCTCACCTGCCACATCTCCGTCTTGGAAAGTACATCGCTGTAGGCCGGCATGCCGGAAAGGCGGATGCCGTTGGCGACCTTCCAGTAGGTTTCCCCCGGAGGGTCGTCGCTCACACCAACCACATCTCCATGCCGATGCTTTTCCCAAAGCGGCGGCGCATCCGGAAACATGCTCTTCCCCACCGGCGAGGGGTTGCCCGACACTCCGTGGCAAAACGCGCATTGTTCGCGGTAAATGCGCGCGCCAGCCACGAAAGCCGCTTCATTGGCTTCCACGGGCGAGGTGGCCGGCATCTCCTTTTCGATGCGCGCATGGAGCGGAACGCTGGTGATCTGGCGCTCAAAGGGCAGCGGCGCGTCGGCAACCGCCACCGGTGGATGCCCGTGCGCCAACCAGACCCAGGCCGCAAGCGGCAACAGCAGAACTCCCACAACAACGCCAAAGAGAAAACGAAACATAAAACGCTGAAACCTCCGGTTTCATCATCATACGCATTGGCCGGGCATTGGCTGCGGCGACCGGTTTGTCCAAAGTGGAATGGGCGGGAAAAATCTTGGGCATTACGCAGCCCGAGTTCGGATATGGCACGAGCGAGGCAATGACGTGGTCGATCAGGGCCGAGATCGCGCGTATTTCTTGGCTGCGCGATACCAAAGGCGCCGCTGAGCCGTCAGACTGCTGTCACTCCGCAGTTTCGGTGGGTGGGCATCGCCCCTGCGACGCTCGCTGCCGGCTTAGCAAGGCTCGCCACATCGCAGCCCGAGCCCAGGATGTTCTAATACAAGAGGGAATGGCGGCGCAGCTTCGCACTGGAGTGTCGCGCTTCCCGATAGGCCCGGAGGTATCTCGATCCTGATGTTTTCGTTTCGTCGCTCTTTTCTCACCCTGGCTTTCGCCGCTTCCGCATTTTTCGCTTGCCAGAACCCCGCGCTCCTGGCGCAAGCCTCCAGCAGTTCGCAGCAGCCCGCCGCGCCGGACGCCGCATCCACGCCGCCCGCCGCTCAGGCACCCGCTTCCAATCGCGGACAACTGACCGTCGCCGCCCGCATCAAGGCCCGCCGCGAAGCCCGCCGCGCCGCCGCGATCAAAGAGATTTACACCCACCTCTACGATGTCAACATCGGCATGGGCTATCTGCGCTTTACACCGGGGAACACGCTTCAGCGCGTCAATGAGTATTCCTGGGACTTCGGCGCGACCCGTTACTACACCGAGCGGTTCGGCGTTTCCGTCGATGCGCGCGGCACCTACGGCTCCGCCTTCATCGGTCCCAATGCGGCCAGCAATACAGCCGTCTACAAGCCGGCCATCAGCCAGTACATCGGTCTCATTGGTCCCACCTACAGATTCCTGCTCAATCCCAAATATTCCATCTCGGGCAAGATCCAAGCAGGCGCGGGATACGGCAACTTCTCCGGCGATACCGGCCCCTTCAAGCCGACCAGCCTGGGACTGTATCCGGATGGCGCCACCGTGGCGATCAGCGCCAGCATTCCTATCGAATACAACATCAGTCCCGCACTCGGTTTCCGGGTCGCCCCACACTACCTGTTCACGGACTTCGGTTCGACCACGCAAAACAGCCTCGGATACACACTGGGTGTCGTCGTCCGCTGGGGCAAGCAGTAGGCAAATTTCCTTGAGAAGGCGAGGCCGGCGCGAGCGATTGCTGCTCGCGCCGATCTTTATTGCAAAATCGGAACTCCCGCAATCCGCTGCTTCCATTCCGCTGGGCCGGTATTGTGGACGCTGGTTCCTTTGGCATCGACAGCGACTGTCACCGGCATATCCACCACATCGAACTCGTAGATCGCCTCCATACCCAAATCTCCAAAGGCCAGCAGCCGCGACCCGCGAATGGCCTTCGATACCAGGTACGCGGCGCCGCCCACAGCCATCAGGTACACCGCGCCAAATTCCTTGATGGCTTCGATTGCAATTGGGCCGCGCTCCGCCTTGCCTACCATGCCCAGCAGGCCGGTTTCGGCGAGCATCTGCCGCGTGAATTTGTCCATCCGCGTCGCCGTCGTCGGCCCAGCCGGCCCGACCACCTCTTCGCGCACCGGGTCTACCGGCCCCACATAATAGATAAATCGATCCTTGAAATCGACCGGCAGCTTCTCTCCGCGGCTCAGAATGTCCGTCATGCGCTTGTGCGCCGCGTCGCGCCCGGTAAGCAGCTTGCCGGTAAGTAAGAGCACTTGCCCCGGCTTCCAGGATTCAGCCTCAGCGCGGGTGATGCCGTCCAGACGCACCGGTGTCGCCGTCGAAACGTCGTAGGTCAGCTTCGGCCAGTCGGAAAGCGACGGCGGATCGAGGAAAACCGGCCCCGACCCGTCCAGAACAATGTGCGCGTGGCGCGTCGCGGCGCAGTTGGGAATCATCGCCACCGGCAGATTGGCCGCATGGCAGGGCGTGTCCAACACTTTCACATCCAGCACCGTAGTCAGGCCGCCCAGCCCCTGCGCGCCGATGCCCAGGCGATTGACTTTGTCGTACAGCTCGACGCGCAGCTTTTCGGCCGTCGTGACCGGGCCTCGCGCGATCAGCTCCTGAATGTCGATCGGGTCCATCAGGGACTGCTTGGCCAGCAGCATCGCCTTCTCCGCCGTGCCGCCAATGCCAATCCCCAACATCCCCGGAGGACACCACCCCGCGCCCATCGTCGGCACCGTCTTCAGCACCCACTCCACCACCGAATCCGAAGGGTTCAGCATGACGAACTTGCTCTTCGCCTCGGAGCCTCCGCCCTTGGCCGCCACCGTGACTTCGACGGTAGCTCCGCGCACCAGCTCCACGCTCACCACCGCCGGCGTATTGTCCTTGGTATTCTTCCGCGCCCCAGCCGGATCGGCCAGAATCGACCCGCGCAGCTTGTTGTCCGGGTCCAGATAGGCGCGCCGCGTTCCCTCGTCGCACATCTGTTGAATATCCATCTCGCCCTCAAAGCGAACATCCATGCCGATCTTCAAAAAAACGTTCACGATGCCGGTATCTTGGCAGATGGGGCGATGACCCTCAAAACACATGCGGCTGTTGATGAGGATCTGCGCCATCGCGTCCTTGGCGGCGTGGGACTGCTCGCGCTCGTAGGCTGCGGTGAGGGACGTGATGTAGTCGGTCGGATGGTAATAGCTGATGTACTGCAACGCGCCTGCGACGCTGGCGATGAAATCTTCCTGCTGAATGACCGTCATCGAGGTAGACCCCTCCCGTTCGATAGGATACTAGGTAGGTGGCGCGAACGGAAGGTCGGCAGATTTCCAGAGACACCTTGGGGAATTGCGATGACTTGGTTGGAGAGGACATGACAATTTTTGAGCAATTGCATCCGAGACAGAGTTTCAGATCTCCGCATGAGATCGTTTTGCTCGAGAGTAGGCTGGAGGAATTGGTAAAGGACGGTTCAATAAGAGAAATTTCGCTTAACGACCGTGATGTTTTTAGGGCATTTGATAAAGTGTTTGTCGAATTGAAGTCTGGTATCGCATTTGGCCTCACCATGCCCGATCCGCCGTACTATGGAAATTGGGAGGAAGTGACTGCCGATAACTACCGACGCCACATATTCAAACAGCCTTGGAATTTGCTGGATGGACATAATGACGCGCCGGTCACCGAAGAACCCTTAGCCGCGCAGACTGACATCTACTTTGCCGCGCGGTCCAGCCGTGCCGACATTCCCAAAGCCCTCGAAATCCTGCACCGCGCCGGATCGGACAACCCGCCCATCCCCGGCGACGAATTGCCTTCCTGAGTGAACATGCCAGCGACTTAAGGCATTGCCCGTCGCACATCCGTATGCACAAAATCCTCGCCCTTGTAGAGCAGCGGCTCCCGCTTGACCCGCGCCAGCGCATAGCTGAAGCAGTCGCCGAAGTTCAGCTGCGCCCGGTGCCCACTCCCTTTGCCGTAATTCCGGTAGGCCTCGCGAGCGATGCGCGCCTGTTCGGCCGTAACCGGCTCGACCACGACACCGGTCTCTTCGAGAATTTCATCGAACCGCGCTCCCAACAGCGGATTCTTGAACCCG